>VMHT01034384.1_pt1 | contig 11094 bp, 7 predicted proteins | sample 4693611 | NCBI WGS metagenome assembly VMHT01 (sample SAMN12280063, study PRJNA550983) | marine metagenome | isolation source: seawater sampled from same location over 5 years 0.02-0.2 micron viral filtrate | place: USA: collected off the coast of southern California halfway between the port... ... | reverse complement strand
CCTTTGAGGGCAACCCGGACTGGTCCGCCCGCTACAGCGGCTGGAAGGAGATCCAGGACTACATCCTGCGCACCACGGAGAAGCACGGCATTCAGGAAAAGACCCGCTTCAACGCCGAGGTGTGCGGTGCCCACTTCGACCAGGATAAGGCACTCTGGACCCTGGACCTGAAAGACGGCAGCCAGGTGGTGTGCCAGCACTGGGTGCTCGCCAGCGGCCCCCTGCATGTGCCGCAGATTCCCAACTTTCCCGGCCTGGATCGCTTCAAGGGCAAGGTGTTCCATTCCTCCCAGTGGGACCACGACTACGATCTCACCGGCAAGAAGGTGGTGTCGGTGGGCACCGGCGCCAGCGCCATTCAGTACGTGCCGCAGATCGCCCCGGAAGTGGAGCGGCTCACCGTGGTGCAGCGCACCCCGGGCTGGATCATCCCCCGCGACGAGCGCACCTACTCCAAACTGACCAAAACCCTGTTCCGGCGCTTCCCGCTGCTGCGCAAGCTGCACCGGGTGCGGCTCTACTGGAGCAACGAGTCCCGGGTGGTGCCGATCTTCCACCCGCGCCTGGCGGGCCTGCTGGAAAAAGTGGTCAAGCAGTTCATCCGTTTCCAGGTTAAGGACAAGGAGACCGCCCGCAAGCTGACCCCCAGCTACACCCTGGGCTGCAAGCGGATCATGATCTCCAACCGCTACTACCCGACCTTCAACCGCGACAACGTGGAGCTGTTCACCGAGGGTGTCAAGGAAGTGCGCGAGAACAGCATCGTGTTCACCGACGGCAGCGAACGGGAGATGGACTGCCTGATCCTGGGCACCGGCTTTATCGTCGACCCGCGCATCTACATGAAGGATTTCCCGATCACCGGGCTGGGCGGCCGCAAGCTGCAGGACGACTGGGCGGACGCCTCCGAGGCCTACCTGGGCATCACCGTGGCGGGCTACCCGAACATGTTCCAGATGGTCGGCCCCAACACCGGCCTGGGCCATAATTCGATCATCTTCATGATCGAGTGCCAGGCGGAGTACATCCGCGACGCGATCCAGAAGCTGGACGCCAAGGGCGGCGACTACTTGGACGTGAAGCGCGCCGAGATGGACGCCTTCAACGACAAGCTCCAGGAAGACGTGTCCGGCACCGTCTGGCAGCAGGGCGGCTGCAGCAGTTGGTACCAGCAGGCGGACGGCAAGAACGTGGCGATCTGGCCCTACAGCACCTGGCGCTACTGGCTGAAAACGCGCCGCGTCGAGGACCGCGTTTACCACTGGGAAAAGGTCCGCCAGGCGCAAAAAGCCGCCTCCTGAATGTTGGGTTCCACTTCCTTTGCGGTTAGGCTTAACGCCGTCGCAAAGGAGTGGCCATGACCCGCGAAGGCAACCGCAAACCGGAAATCCTCGATACCCGCCTGGTGGCGAAAAGCCGCCTGTTCGGCATCGAGGAGATGCACCTGCGTTTCAGCAACGGCGTGGAACGCACCTACGAACGCCTGCGCACCCCGCCGATCGCCGGCGTCATGTGCGTGCCGATGCTCGACCGCGACACCGTGGTGCTGATCCGCGAGTACGGCGCCGGCGTCGACGAGTATCAGATCACCCTGCCCAAGGGCGCCTACGAACACGGCGAGGACTGGCGCGACGCCGCCAACCGTGAGCTGAAGGAAGAGGCCGGCTACGGCGCCCGGAAGCTCACCCTGCTCAAGCGCATGACCCTGTCCCCGGGCTACATGGGCCACCATATTACCGTCGCCCTGGCCGAGGACCTCTACGAAGAGCGCCTGCCCGGCGACGAACCCGAACCCCTGGAAGTGATTCCCTGGAAACTGTCACGGCTGGATGAGCTGCTGCAGCGCGAGGATGTGACCGAAGCCCGCGTGATCGCCGCCCTGTTGATGACCCAACGTTTGATGGACCGCTGAATGAACGATTTGAACGCCCTGCTGGGCCCGGTATCCGCCATCGCCGTGGACGCCGGCGCCGCCATCCTTGAAATCTACAATCGCGGCGACGTGGACGTGGACCACAAGGACGACAACAGCCCGATCACCGAGGCCGACCGCGCCGCCCACAACCTGATCGAGGCGCGCCTGCAGGCCCTGACCCCGGAGATTCCGGTGTTCTCCGAGGAATCCGGCGGCATCGCCTATGAAGACCGCAAGGACTGGCCCCGTTTCTGGCTGGTGGACCCGCTCGACGGCACCAAGGAATTCATCAAGCGCAACGGCGAGTTCACCGTCAACATCGCCCTGGTGGAAGACGGCGTGCCGGTGCTGGGCGTGGTGCACGTGCCGGTCACCGCGATCACCTACTCCGGCGGCCGCGGCCTGGGGGCGTTCAAGGAAGAGGGCGGCCAGCGCTCGCCGATCCGTTGTCGGGAGCGGCACGCGCCGATCGTGATGGTGGCCAGCCGCCGCCACGGCGCCGAGCAGGTGGCGGCGCTGGAGCGCCTGATCGAGGGGCAGCTGGGCCCGGTGGAGAAAACCTCCATGGGCTCATCGCTGAAGCTGTGTCTGGTGGCGGAAGGCGCGGCGGACATCTACCCGCGCCTGGCGCCCACCTGCGAGTGGGACACCGCCGCCGCCCACGCGGTGGTCAACGCCGCCGGCGGGGTGGTAGTGAACACTCACTTTGAGCCCTTGGCCTATAACAAGCCGGATGTGCTGAACCCGCACTTTCTGGTGCTGGGGCAGTCCGCGGAAGATTGGCGCTTTATCGAGCCCGCGCTGGCCTGAGGATCAGGTCAGCCAGGTCGGCATCACGTCCAGCAGCACCAGTTGCAGGCGCTGGCTGAGCAGGTGGGCGCCGGCGGTGATCATGCACAGATGCACCAGCGGCATCATGATGCCCAGCGCCAGCACATTGACCAGCAGGCGCTGGCGAATCCGACCGGTCCAGAGAACCGCCGCCACCATCACCAGCGCACCCAGCGGAATCGCCAGCATTTCCCAGAGATTGTAATCGGGCAGGGTGAACGCCAGGGGCAGGTCATTGATCAGGCTAGGCATCGTTTTCACTCGGTACGGTCGGAATATTTCCGTATGTTTGTATCTGTTACTCAGTGTTATCGACCAATAGTAGGAATTCCTTTAATTGCGTCACAAAGCTAATGCCAAAGTGCCATCATGTAGGTAATAGTTACTACCCGGCACGTTCGTCCAGGTAAGCCTTCAGGGCGTCCGGGTCCGGCACCGTGATGCGCCCGTAGCTGAACCGGATCAGCCCGCGCTGCTCCAGGGCCTTGAGCACGCCGTGCACGCCCTGGCGGGTCATGCCCATCATGTTGGCGATGTGCTCGCGGGTCAGTTTGAAGGTCACCGGGCCGGGGCCGCGCTGGGGGTCGTGCATGTGCGCCAGGAACAGCAGCCGCCGGCCCACCCGCCCGGGCATGTCGCGCAGGGCGTTGTCCTCGATGATGGAGATCGCCGACCACAGGCGCCGGCTGAGCATGTCCAGGGTGCGCGGGTAGGCCTCCGGATAGCGCGCCAGCAGGGCGCGGTAGTCCTGGCCGGGCACCTCCACCAGCTCGCCGTCGGTGTGGGCGGTGGCGCCGAACACCCGCGGCATGCCCGGCGAAAACACCGTGTCGCCGAACCAGGCGCCGGGCTCGAACAGAGTGAGCATGATTTCCCGGCCCTCGGCGTTGGTGGAGCCGATGCGCACATTGCCGGCGCCCACCACCGACAGCGCCGACTGCACCTCGCCGCGCTGGTAGAGCACCTCGTTGGCGCGGAATGGGCGCACCCGGGCCAGCGGCGCCACCTCGCGCAGCGCCGCCTCGGGCAGCCCGGACAGCAGCGAGCAGCTTTTCAGTACTTCGAGAACGTGATCGACCATCGCCCGGACACCCCGTAACACCGCCTCGCGCGCCAACTGTCAAACCGTTGACAGTCTCAGTCCGGCGCGCGGCCTAGACTCCCCATCATACATCCAATAAACGCCAGGGCGTTCAAGCCCCAGCCGAGGAGAGAAGTATGGACGGTCATCACGACGAGCCGCGCGCTCAGTTCAAGCATATGGAAGAGGGCACCGCCGAGGATTTGAAGATCATCGGCCAGGCCTTCGGCGGTTTCGCCAAGGAACTGCCCGATCGCGTCATCACCCACCTGCAGCTGCTGGAAGGCGATTGCGGCGGCTTCCCGGTGGACCGCCTCACCCACTGCCTGCAGACCGCCACCCTGGCGCACCGCGACGGCCAGGACGAGGAGTACGTGGTGTGCGCCCTGCTGCACGACATCGGCGACACCCTGGGCCCCTACAATCACGCCGACGTGGGCGCCGCCCTGCTGGAGCCGTTCGTCAGCGAGGAAAACCACTGGATGGTGAAACACCACGCCATCTTCCAGGGCTACTACTTCTTCGAGCACCTGGGCCTGGACCCGGAGCTGCGCGAGAAATACCGTGACCACCCGTGTTTCGACCGCACCGTGGAGTTCTGCGCCAAGTACGATGCCGCCGCTTTCGACCCGGAGCAGGAGACCCTGCCGCTGTCGTTCTTCGAGCCCATGCTGCGCCGGGTGATGGCCAAGCCCAAGCGCTCGCTGTACAAGAACAAACTCGACGCGGACCAGCAGGAACAGCGCCAGACCGCCTGATTCGGTGACTCCGTCGGCGTCAGACGCCGAGGCGTCGGGCCATGGTCTCCATTACCCGGAACCAGGCCTCGGCGCCTTCTTCGCCCACCTCATCGAAGGCGTGGGTGAGCAGCTCCCGCTGGATGCCGGTAAGGCGCGATTCCAGTGCCCCGCCCTGGGAGGTCAGCGCCAGCCGTTTCACCCTCTTGTCCGAGGCGTCCCGGGTCACTTCGACCAGGTCTTTCTCGACCAGGGATTTGAGCGGCTTATGGATCGCCTGCTTGGTCAGGCGCATGCTCTCCACCAGTTCGTTGACGCTGAGCCCCGGGTTGCGGCCGATAAAAAACAGCAACCGGTGGTGGATACGAGACAGCCCCTGGCTTTTCAATATGCTGTCGGGTTCGGCCACCAGCCCCCGGAAGGCGAAATGCAGGGTTTCCAGGTACTTGTTCAGCCGGTCCAGCGAAGCGTCTTCAACCATATGGGTTCACCACCAGTCTTGATTTTGAGTAACAGGTCATAAAGGTTGACCTTAATCGGCGCGCCATGCAAGCGTTTCCCCCGGGGGCGCCGCCTTCGGGCCCGTAAAGTGTAACCTGTATGACCGTTGGCCGTAGAGCGGACCGCGCCTTTCAAGGAAGCGGAAGGCTAACGTCCGCGCCTTGGCGGCCGCGTGAAGGCGTGTTTACCCGCAAGACTGCCGTGGCTGGGCCGCCGGGTCCAGTTTTCCGGGCCCGGAAACGAAGAACGCCCGGCGTGCCGTGGCACGTCGGGCGTTCGGGGTGGCGTGTTGGGAAGGGTCAGTCGCGCAGCGCTTCCACTTCGTAGACGGCGGTAGTGCCGCTCACTTCGTAGCCCACCACCAGCAGCGCTTTGTCGTTGGGGGAGTCGGAGGCGGGGATGAACACCAGGCCTTCCGGGCCCAGGTCGCCGGCGCTGGCCAGCACCGATTCGGTGTCCTCGGTGACCCAGTCCTCGCGGCTGTTCAGGTAGTCCTGCATCACCGGCGCGGTCGGGTCGGTGATGTCGTAGACCAGAATGCCGCCCATGCGCTCCAGGCCCAGGAACAGGAAGGTCTTGCCGCCCAGGGTGCCGATGGTCAGGCCTTCCGGCTCCGGGCCCTTGGCGTCGCTGCGGCTGTCGAAGGCGCTGCCCTCGTCGTGGCCGCTGTTGAAGTAGTCGGCGCAGGGAATGTTGCGCTGCGCGCCGGCCATGCACTCATCGCTGGCAGTGAACTGCTCGATGGCGTCGCCGGAATCCCACACCAGGGCGCCTTCGGCATCCCAGATCGCGAACGAGCGGCCGCCGTAGGCGTACAGGGTGTCGTACATGATGCGGTCACCGGCCGGGTCTTCCACGCCGGCGGCGGTGAACATCACCGGGTCGCCGTTGCTGTCGGTGCGGTAGCCTTCCGTCCAGGTGATGTTCAGGCGGCCCAACACGTCGTCCTCGCGGCAGTCGCCCGGATCGCCGTCCACCGCGCCGCAGTAGCCGAAGGTGGTGGGGTTGAGCAGGCCGCCGGCGCCCAGGGCGCGCAGCTGAGGCGGCAGGTCGTCGCCGCAGCGGCGGTCGAAGCCGTCGGCGTGCACCAGGTGCTTGACCCGGAACTCTTCCACGAAACCCTGGCTGGCATCGCCGGCGCAACCCGCGCCTTCGGTACCCCAGTAGGCATCGTTGTCCTCGCCCCAGGCGCGAGCGTCGCCCTCGTTGGCGGTGACCAGATAGGTGTCGCCGCCGGCGCTGTAGGCGTGGATGGCGTCCGGCAAGTAAAGACCGACCACGCCGTCGAAGGTGCGGATGTTGATCACGCCGTCGTCATCGCTGGCGTCGATGGCGTTGCCGTCCTGGCTGATGTCTTTGGTGCCGAGTGGTAGGAGAGGTTCGGTCACCGTGGCGCTGGCTATGTCCACTTTGGCGAGCGCGTTGTTTTCCTGTAGGACGACCCACGCTGTCGTACCATCGGCGTCCAAGGCGATGTATTCCGGCTCCAGGTCCTGGGCGGCGCTGGCGCCGGGCCCGTAGATTCGTACACCCTGGTCGCGCAGTTCGTCTTCCTGGCCGTTGAGGGCGGTGAAATCGGCGGTGGCGACCACCGGGTTCCGCGGGTCGCTGATGTCCACCACGCTCACCGAGCCTTCCGGATCCACGCTGTAGTCGTCGCTGGGCTCGCCTTCGTTGGCGGTCAGCACGTACTGACCGTCGGCGGTGAACGCGACCATGTCGGGCAGCGCGCCGACTTCGACAAAGCTGATCAGCTCCAGGGTTTCAGCGTCGTACAGTGCCATATAGCCGGCGTCGGTCTTGACCGGCGCCTGCACCGCGACCGCAACCAGACCGTCACGCACCGCCACGCTGTTTACTTCGGTGTTGGCGGCGATGTCCGAGGTGGTCAGGGTGTCCACCAGCGCCGGATTGGCCGGGTCGTTCATGCCCAGCACGTCGAGGGCGCCTTTCTGCGCGTTGACCACGAACAGGCGCCGGGTGCCGGCGTCGTAGGCGGGGATTTCCGCCGCGCTCTCATCGAACTGGCCGGTGCTGTAACGGCCCATGAAATTCAGTTTTACGCCGCTTACGGCGGGGGTGTCGGTGGACGGAACGGGATCGTTGTCGCTGTCGCCGCCGCAACCGGCGAGCATGGCGGCGGCAAGCGTGCCGGCGCCCAGGGCAAGCCAGAGTTTCATGTCAGCTCCTTGTCATTATCGGAAGGTCACCCTGGGTGTGTACCTTCCCGACATGACAGCGGCGTGACTTTAATGTGTCCCGTAGGCGGCGGCGATGGTGTCGCTGACCGCCTTGTAGTGGTCCAGCAGCTTGTCCAGGCCGCTGTGCTGCGTCAGCAAGGAGCCGAAATACCAGAGCGGGGTGATCAGCATCACCACCTGGCGCACCGGCGTGTCCGGGCGCAGTTCGCCGGCGCCGATCGCCAGCGTCACCGCATGGGCCACGTAGTCCTCGAAGTGGCGGGACATTTCGGAAATACCCGCCTGAATGCGCGGCGACAGCAGATGGTTCTCGAACCGGGCCCGCGCCGACAGGCTCCAGGGGTTGCGGCCCTTGGCGTCTTTGTTGAACTCGTAGAAGCGGCGTTCGCAGTCCTCGGCGGTGAGCCCGATGCGCTGACCCAGGGTCAGGCCGGGCTTGGCCCACACTTCCTGGAACTGCTCTTCCAGGCTGTCGAAGATCTCCTGGAACACCGCCTCGACAAGCGCGTTCTTGTTGCCGAAGTGGTAGTGCAGATTGGCCCGCGTGGTGTTCACCACCTCGGCGATGTCGCCGTAGCTGACATCGGCCAGGCCGCGCTGAATAAACAAATCGCGGGCCGCCTGTTTGATCCGCGTCTTCATCGGCGGCTGGCCCAATTGCGATTTTTTGTTCGGTCTGGCCAAGCGCCGGCTCCTCTCCTGTGCGTGTGGCAATTAATCTGGAAGTAAATAAAACCACTGTCAATGCTAATTGACGTGCAAGTCAGTATCTGGCTATGTTGCCCCTGACCCGGACGGCGCCTCGGCGTGTCGTACCCGCCCCAGAACAAGACGGACCCCGCTTCATGACCATTAAAAAGCTGCTCATTGCCAACCGCGGCGAAGTCGCCGTACGCATCGCCCGCGCCGCCGCCGACCTGGATATCGCCACCGTGGCGGTCTACCCCGCCGATGACGAACGGGCCCTGCACACCCGGGTGGCGGACCAGGCGGTGGCGCTGTCCGGCCAGGGCGTGGCCGCCTATCTGGACGGCGAGCAACTGGTGAAGGTGGCGCTGGAGCAGGGCTGCGACGCGGTGCATCCGGGTTACGGCTTTCTTAGCGAGAGCCGCGATTTCGCCGCCGCCTGCGCGGACGCCGGCCTGATCTTCGTCGGCCCGGACGCGGACACCCTGGCCCTGCTCGGCGACAAGGCCCGCGCCCGGGTGCTGGCGGAGGAGTGCCAGGTGCCGGTGGTGCCCGGCACCGGCGCCGACACCACCCTGGAGCAGGCAGAGGCATTCCGCGACGGCCTCGGTGACGGCGCCACCGTGATCGTCAAGGCGATCGCCGGCGGCGGCGGGCGCGGCATGCGCATCGTGGGCCCCGGCGACGATCTGGCCGAGGCGTTCAAGCGCTGCCAGGCGGAAGCCGGCGCCGCCTTCGGTAACGACGCCGTCTATGTGGAACGCTTTATCGACCGGGCCCGGCATATCGAAGTGCAGGTGCTCGGCGACGGCGGCGACGCGCCGGTCCACCTGTGGGAGCGCGAGTGCAGCCTGCAGCGGCGCAACCAGAAGCTGGTGGAGGTGGCGCCCAGCCCGACGCTCTCCGAGGACACCCGCCAGCAATTGCTGGACGCCGCCCTGCGACTGGCGGCGAAAGTCGGCTACCGCAGCCTGGGCACCTTCGAGTTTCTGGTGGACGCGGACGAAAGCCGCTTCGCCTTTATCGAAGCCAACCCCCGGTTGCAGGTGGAGCACACCGTCACCGAAGAGATCACCGGCGTGGACCTGGTGCAGGCGCAACTGAGAGTGGCCGGCGGCGCCTCCCTGGCGGACCTGGGCCTGACCCGCCCGCCGCAGCCGCTGGGCTTCGCCATGCAGCTGCGCGTTAATATGGAGACCATGGAAGCCAGCGGCGAGGCACGCCCCGCCGGCGGCACCCTGGCCACCTTCGAGCCGCCCACCGGCCCCGGCCTGCGCGTGGACACCTTCGGCTACCGGGGCTACCGCACCAGCCCCCACTACGACTCCCTGCTCGCCAAGCTGATCGTGCACGGCCGCGGTGACTACGCCACCACCGTGCGGCGCAGCTACCGGGCGCTGTGCCAGTTCCGTATCGAGGGCGTGGACACCAACATCGGCTTTCTGCAGAACCTGCTGCGCCGCGACGAGGTGACGGCGAACCACGTCTACACCCGCTTCGTCGACGATCACATGGCCGAGCTGGTGGGCGAGGGGGAGCACCCGTCCCTGCATTTCGGCGCCTCCGAAGACGCCGGCGCCGCCACCACCCAGGCGGCCGTTCAGGGGCCGGCGGGCACCGAAGCGGTGACCACGCCGATGCAGGGCGTGGTGGTGGAGCTGATGGTCGATGAGGGCGACAGCGTCCGCGAAGGCCAGCCGGTGGCGTTCGTGGAAGCGATGAAAATGCAGCACCAGGTGGTAGCCGGCGTCAGCGGCATGGTGCGCCGGGTGGCGTTCGCGGTGGGCGACGCGGTCGGCAGCGGCGACCCGCTCTACTTTATCGAGCCCGGCGAGGTGGCCGGCGACGCCGACCAGGAAGCGGAAGAGATCGACCTGGACTACATCCGCCCGGATCTCGCCAAACTGCAGCGCCGTGACGCCCTGCTGCGCGACGAGCAGCGCCCGGACGCGGTGGCCAAGCGCCGCAAGACCGGCCAGCGCACCGCCCGGGAGAACGTGGCGGCGATCTGCGACGCCGACAGCTTTATCGAATACGGCGGCTTCACCATCGCCGCCCAGCGCGCCCGCCGCTCACTGGACGACCTGATCCAGAACACCCCCGCCGACGGCCTGATCACCGGCATCGGCTCGGTGAACGGCGACCTGTTCGGCGAGGACAGGAGCCACTGCGCGGTGCTCGCCTACGACTACACCGTCCTGGCCGGCACCCAGGGCACCATGAACCACAAGAAGACCGACCGCATTCTGGACATCGCCGAGCAGCAGAAACTGCCGGTGATCTTCTTCGCCGAGGGCGGCGGCGGCCGCCCCGGCGACACCGACAACGCCACCAAGGTGGCCGGCCTGGACGGCCCCAGCTTCCTGCAGTACGCGCGCCTCAGCGGCCTGGTGCCGCGCATCGCCGTGGTGTCCGGGCGCTGCTTCGCGGGCAACGCCGTGTTCGCCGGCTGCAGCGACCTGATGATCGCCACCGAGAACGCCTGCATCGGCATGGCCGGCCCGGCCATGATCGAAGGCGGCGGCCTGGGCTCTTTCAAGCCGGAAGAAGTGGGCCCGGTCTCGGTGCAGCGCGCCAACGGCGTGATCGATTGCGTGGTTAAGGACGAGGAGGAGGGCGCCGCCCTGGCCAAGAAGCTGATGGGCTATTTCCAGGGCGAGATCACCGACTGGACCTGCGAGGACCAGCGCTGGTTGCGCCGGGCGGTGCCGGAAAACCGCCTGCACGCCTACGACATGCGCCACCTGATTAACGTGTTCGCGGACACCGATTCCGTGGTCGAGCTGCGCCCGGACTTCGCCCCCGGCATGATCACCGCCTTCGTGCGCGTGGAGGGCCGGCCCCTGGGCCTGATCGCCAACGACCCGAAAGTGCTCGGCGGCGCCATCGACGCCGCCGGCGCCGACAAGGCGTCGCGCTTCATGCAGCTGTGCGACGCCTTCGGCGTGCCCATGGTCAGCTTCTGCGACACCCCGGGCTTCATGGTCGGCCCCGAGGAAGAAGAGACCGCCATGGTGCGCCACACGTGCCGCATGTTCGTCACCGCCGCCAGCCTCACCGTGCCGCTGTTCTCCCTGGTCACCCGCAAGGGCTACGGCCTGGGCGCCCAGGGCATGACCGGCGGCTCCTTCCACGCGCCGT
>VMHT01172077.1_pt1 | contig 11095 bp, 12 predicted proteins | sample 4693611 | NCBI WGS metagenome assembly VMHT01 (sample SAMN12280063, study PRJNA550983) | marine metagenome | isolation source: seawater sampled from same location over 5 years 0.02-0.2 micron viral filtrate | place: USA: collected off the coast of southern California halfway between the port... ... | reverse complement strand
GTGGAAGATATGCAAGTACTAATATGGACTATAACTTTGAGAGTGGTTGGTATAACAATACAAGAGGTAAATATTTTTGTAGTCAAAGGTGTGAGAGTGATTGGTTAAATACACATATGGAAAACATCGAACAAGGTCGACCGATAGAGTTTATAAGACACAGACGAGAGAGCCAAGGTTATGAGAAAGTAACCGAAGAACATGAAAGTAATTGGAGAGGTCATTATACAACTACTGAAATTAAGAGGGTTGACAATAGGACCGAACTAGACTAGGATAATCCTATTAACAAAGAAAGGTATAATATGTTAACAACACAAGAACACGAACCAAACAGAACAGAGGTAAGACGAAATAGATTTAACAACGAGTCTTATCATCTTACTAAAGAAGAAGCTATCATTCATGATAGACTATTTATCAACGAGTTAAAGGCAACACTAGAAGACAAAGAAGCAGGTGTTGATGGCACGTCTAAACTATGGGACAAAGTACGTGCTGATATCAATTGGTTTCGCAAAAACAATGCGGAAGCATACATGGTCTTGCTAGACTAGACCAACCTTTCTTGCCCTGGCGCTAACGCGCCAGGGCGCACACACATTTATTATATCAATAGAGGTACCACACCCAATCCCAATTAAATTTAGTTTATATAAGTCAATACACCTTAAATAAAAAAGGGGTCCCACTACTCTCGGTTGTATTGCTTGATTTAGAGAGTTAATGGTGGTAAAAAACTTCTTGAACATCTACAATGATGCAAAAATTTTATAAAAAATTTTTATGAATTTGAATAATATAGATATAAGTAAATTACCTGCTGACGTTAGAAAAGAACTTTTACAGTTACAAGTAATGGTAGCTGAAAAGAAAATTAAAAATCGTGCTAAAGACGATTTTATGTCCTTTGTCAAAGCTGTGTGGCCCGAGTTCATTGAAGGACCGCACCATAGAGTTATAGCAAAAAAATTTAATGACCTTGCAACTGGTAAAATTACCAGACTGATTGTCAACATGCCTCCACGTCATACGAAATCAGAGTTTGCATCGTTCTTGTTACCGGCGTGGATGGTGGGCCGTACCCCTAAGTTAAAGATAATCCAAGCGACTCACACAGGAGAACTTGCAGTAAGGTTTGGTCGTAAAGCTAAAACGCTAATTGATAGCGAAGATTACAAAAAAATATTTGATACAACACTCAGAGAAGACAGTCAGGCTGCAGGTAGATGGGAAACTGCGCAAGGTGGTGAGTATTTTGCTGCTGGTGTTGGTGGTGCGATCACGGGCCGTGGTGCGGATCTCTTGATTATTGATGATCCACACTCGGAACAAGACGCAATGTCAGCCAGTGCGTTCGACAATGCCTACGAATGGTACACATCAGGACCACGTCAGCGTCTTCAACCTGGTGCAAAAATCGTTTTAGTTATGACAAGGTGGAGTAAAAAAGATTTGACAGGAATTTTATTAGATAATCAAAAAGATGTTAAAGGTGATCAGTGGGAAGTGGTAGAATTTCCGGCGATCTTGGACCACGGATCTAAGAAAGAACCTGTTTGGCCGCAATATTGGAAATTAGATGAGCTAGAAAAAGTAAAAGCAACGCTTCCGGTTGGAAAATGGAACGCACAATGGATGCAAAAGCCAACTTCTGAAGAAGGAGCGTTAATAAAACGTGAATGGTGGCGTAAATGGGACAAAGACCATCTTCCAGACTGTCATTACGTCATTCAAAGTTACGATACTGCGTTTTTAAAAAAAGAAACAGCCGATTATTCTGCAATTACGACGTGGGGAGTGTTTTATCCAAACGAAGACGCTAAACCAAATTTAATTTTGCTAGATTCAATCAAAGATAGGTTTGAATTTCCAGAATTACGTCGTGAAGCTCTTGAACAATATCAATATTGGAATCCTGACATGGTGATCGTTGAACAAAAAGCATCAGGAACCCCACTGACCCACGAACTAAGACAAATGGACATTCCAGTGATGACATTTACGCCAAGTCGTGGTAATGATAAGCACGTGCGTGTAAATTCTTGTGCACCGCTGTTTGAAGCTGGCGTAATTTGGGCTCCTGACAGGAAATTTGCAGAAGAAGTTATTGAGGAATGTGCATCATTTCCATACGGCGATCATGACGATTTAGTCGATTCTATGACTATGGCTGTTATGCGATTCAGGCAGGGAGGCTTCCTACCCCATCCAGAAGACTACGAAGACGAAAAGTCAGAACCTAGGAAGATGGAGTACTATTAATGTCAAAATTTAAAGCAGCAAAAGAAGCAGGAAAACTATTTGAGTATTACTTTGACCGATTATTAAGAGGTTTTAGAAAAGATCAAGGTCGTGAACCTGAAAATCTTGAAATGATTTTAATTAGACAAGAAGCTGGTAACAAAGCAAAAGAAGCTGACAAAGTTGTAGAAGTACAGTTTGGTAAACCTTTTGGTGAAGAGGTTAATAAATTAATTGAAAGTGGTGACGTTAAAATAGGTGAAGTTACTAAAAAAAATGACAACGTTCTTAGAAGAGAAATGTTTCAAAATTCTAATTTAAATAAACCTACCATTGAAGGACAAATGGAAAAAATTACTGGAGCTTCTAATAGAATAGATGAGATTATGAAAGAACAGGCTGACATGTACAGACCTAAAACGGATGAAGAAATAGCAGCAAAGTTTGAAAAACAAAACAAAGAGGCTGCTGAAAGACTTAGAAAAAAAATGAAGGACGAACCAGAAGATAAAGCTGATGGTGGTCGTATGGGTTTTGCAGGTGGTAAAATTGTTTTAGGTAAAAAAGTTTTAGATCTTTTAAAAAACAATAAAAAAATTCAAGAAGCTGTAGATAATATTTTTGGTACAGGTGATTATAAAATGGATGCAGAGATGGCAGCTGAATCTTTAGTAGAATTAAACCCTAAAACTTTTGGCAATAAATTATATGAAGACCTAGATGATGCAACAAGAATGGAAATTTATGGAGCTGTGCTTAGACCTATTACTACAAACATGGCTAAGATGAGAGAATTAAAAAAAGCTAGTAGACCAGAAAAAACTTTAGCTGCTATGAAAGAAGGTAAAGGTATTGACATGTCTGATCCAGCAATCGCAGATGAGTTTGCAAGATTTATGAAAGAGACAGATCCTCAAGGATCTAAGACAATAGAACAAACAGTAGAGCTTGCTAACTTTGATCCTAAAAAAGTTAAAGGAAATGCAGAAGGTGGTCGTATTGGATATTACACAGGTGGTATCACAGACGTTGAACCTAGCCTATCTGACATTGGTCATGGCTCAGATTCATTAATGGCTAGGACAAGATTGATGTCACCAGGAGCGCAAGCAACAACATCAACAGGATTAAATTATTTACTTGCAGAAGATAATGACAATTTAAGAGTTCCGTTTTCAAAAGGTAAAATTGCAAAAGAAGTTTTAGACAAAGGTCGTAGAAAATTTATGAAAGCTGTAGGCGCAGCTGGTGCAGGTATTACTGCACTTAAAACAGGGTTATTAGGATTTGGAAAAGAAACTGCTCCGGTTGTTGAGACAGCGGTAGAAACTGTAAAAGAAACTGCAAAAGGTGTGCCACCATACTTTTTTAAACTTGTCGAAAAAATTAAAACGATGGGTGATGACGTAACAGAAAAAGCTGCAACTAAAGACAGAGAAGTTGTTACAAGATACAAAGATTTTGAATTAACAGAAGATGTTGCAACAGGTGAACAAACAATTCAAAGAATTAAAATAGATGATGGTAACCCTCAATACTATGATGAAACTTTAGCAGAAGAAACTTACATGAATTATAAACCTGGAAAAGGTCAGGCTGATGAAGTAACACCTAAAGTATCTGATGAGTATACAGAGGACACTTCATATTTAAGAACTAGTGGACCACAAAAAGGTGAAATTTTTGATACTGTTGATGGTGTACCCGATGATGTTATCCAAGAAGTAGGTGAAACTATAACTAAAAAAGCAGACGGCGGTCGTATTGGTTTTAACAAAGGTAAACTTGTAATGGAAGGGGGACGTAGATTTTTAGAAAAAGTATTTGGTAAAGAAAAACTAAAAAACATGATTGAAAACGATCCTGAGCTAGAACAAGGAATGTTAGAAGTTGTAGAGATGTTTAGAGCAAAAGACAAAACAGGATTAGTTGAGTATATGCAAAACTTTTTACCGCAAATGAGTAAAAAAGAAATAGAAAACTTTGTTGTAGGTAGTGGTGACATTTCTGGTATTGAAGGACAACTAATTAGATTAGGTAGTGGTCGAGACTACAAAGGTAAAATAGACATGATAGAAGAAGCTAACAATATGAGAAAACTAGAAAACTTTGACGTTGAAGGTGTAAGTAAAAATGCTGAAGGTGGACGTATTGGTTTATTTTTAGGTGGTGGGTTAACTGCCGGAAAAGCTTTGCTTAGAACTATGTTAAACTTTATGGCTGAAAAATCTACAGCTGGTAAAAAAGGTTCAGAAATTTTACAATTAGTAAACCCTAAACAACTTGATCCATTTTTAAATAACCCTGCAACTATGGGTAAAGTTAGTCCAGAAGCACCAGCAGGCATTCCTGAAATAATTAATGCTAAGAAAAAAGAAATGACAGAAGATAGAGCTAGCATGGTTGGAGATATTATTGGTACTGCAAGACAACTTAAAAAAGTTGATGACGATGTGGCTAATTATAAAAAAACAATAATTAATGACATGATAGGTAGGGGTATTGACAAAGAAACAGCTGAACAAATGGCTGAGACTTTAGCAGAAATGGTTGCAAAAAATGCTGGTAAAGGACCGACTCCCAACATCACAGACGAGGGTTTATTAGAACTAGAAAACATACAAAAGAATTTAATCACTAAAGATCGTAAGTTACAGGCTCAAGGTGGTCTTACAACTATGCTAGGAGAATAATGAAAATTCCTGAATACGCACAAATGATCCGTCACATGACCCGTGATAAAACTACCGATGTTCCAGGGTCCATGGCCCATGGATTACGAACCGGGTTTTATGATGGTGGACGGGTACCGTTTTCTAAAGCTCCTGGTTCCGTTAAAACAAAAGTTGTTGATGCAATAGGAAGAACCTATGATTCAGATAACATGGGTAGAAAACCTAAGTTAGAAGGTAAAGTTGGAAGAATAGTTGAGTACCTACAAGATTTACCAGATGGCGCTTCTTTTTATAAACCCGATGTTGCAAAAGAATTAGATCTTGGTTTAGCTAAAGATGGGTCAATTGATACATCTTTGTTAACAAAAGCTATTAACAGTAGAGATGAATTAAAAAATAAAAATTTTAACTTTCTTACTAAAACAGATATGACAGTTAAAAAAATAAATGATTTTGTAGAAATATTTATACAAGAAAACGGTAGAGCACCTACACAAGGTGAAATACAAAAAGGTGCAAAAGCAGACCCTACAAGAATAAGAACTTATATAGAAGAAGGTAAAGTTAAAAATGTAGCTGACACTGTTTTTGATACTCAAACAAAAGCTGCAAATTATATTTTAAATACTAAAAAACCAACTCTTGAAGGTTTAGAAAAAATTGTTGGAAAAGGAAATGGTGAAAAGCTGTTAGCTAGAGTTTATATAAATTCACTAGGATCATTAAAGAAAAAATTTTCTAATATTGATGAAGGAAGATCAGTTTATGGTAATTTTGACAAAGAACAAATACAACTTATAAAAAATAAAGTAAGACGAGTACCTGGTTTTAATAATGTATATGAAAGAGAAATAACAGACTTAATTGCTAATGCATACCCTGATCCTAAAGATGCAGCTAAGAAAAAAGCTGCTTTAAAAAAAGTATCAATGTTTAAAAAATTTAACAAAGAAATTGCCAACAAATTTGGTTTTAACCAAGTGTTAGATCACCCACTATCTTATGATTTTATAACTAAAACAAGTCAAGGAGTAGACGCATCGGAGTTAATAAGAGTAAGACCTTTACCAGATAGAGTAAATACATTTAAATCTTTTTTAGAACAAGATCTTGAAGAAATATCTAACACTTTAAAAAAAGGGTATAACGAGGCAGCTTATAATAAATATTTAGATGCTAAATCTATAGCAGATGAAATTGAAATACCTTTTCCTAAAATGTCAAAAAAAGGAACTATTATATCAAAAGCTGCAGCAAAGGTAGGTGATAAACCTTTAATTGGTGATGTTAAACAAGCAGCAGTAATACAAAATAATTTTAGAAAATTTGTACAAAACGTTAAAAACGATCCAAGAATGCAAAGACTTGGAATAAATTTAAAAGAATTAACAGATCTTGCTAAATTACCTGAAATCGATATTGCAAAATATGATGACGCCGTTAAAAAATTTATTTCTAAATCAGGAAAATTTGGAATACCTTTGATGGCTGGTTATGCAGGTGTAAGAGGAACTGATTTTTTAAAAAAGGAAGGTATAGGTTTTGAGAAAGAGTTTGAAGAAACTGCATCAGCAGCTGATGCACCGATTGTTGAAAAAGGACTAAGTACAGGAGAAAAAATTGCTGCTGGTACAGCAACGGCAGGAACTCTTGGAACTAAAGCAGGAAGAAAAATTTTAGGTAAAGGTTTAAATTTAGCTTTAGGACCAACCGGTATGGTTGGATTAAACGTTGCATTAGGAACTGATCCAAAAGAATCTTTAGACAGAGTTGGTTTAGGTTTGGAAGCTGCATTTGCACCATCACTAGTAAAAGGTGTAACAGATGTATCCAGTAAAATTAAAAACCCACTACTTAGAAAAGGAATAGAAACATTAGCAGGAGTTAGAATACCTGGAGTAATGAATCCTGCAAACGCATTAAAAATTGCAAGAGTTGCATCACCACTTGGTATTGCAACATTAGGTGGTGAAGCTTTATATAACTATGGTAAGTTTGCAAAAAATGAAATAGACAGAGTTAGAGCTATGCCTGAAGATGAAAGACGGGCTTATAATGAAGCTTTAATGGATGAAGGGAGTATGTTTGAATATGAATAAAAATAGAAAACCACAAAATAAAAAACCAAGTTTAGCACAGAAACTTAGAGCTAACCCTGGTTTTAAATGGTGGGCAGTGCCACCTAAAAAAGGACCGCTATCACAGGGGTTGAAATTACCACAAAAACAAGTTAAGAAAGTCTAGGAGAACATATATGGCAGAAATAGACAAGTCTCTCCCTAACGATAAAAGACCGGAAGAAGTTGCAGAGGAAATTAACGTTGAGGAGATTGAAGAAACACCTAAAGGCGCAGTAGAAGTTTTAGAAGACGAAGAAGGAGCTACAATTGATTTTGATCCTTCACAAGTCGACATGCCAGAAGATGGCGGAGATTTTTTTGCTAACCTAAACGAATTACTTCCAGAAGAAGATACTGATGCTATGGGCAGTCAGTTACAACAAGATTACATGGAATATAAAATGTCTCGTAAAGAATGGGAACGAGCATACATTACCGGTCTTGACTTATTAGGATTTAAATACACAAACAGAACTGAACCGTTTCAAGGAGCAAGTGGTGCAACTCACCCTGTGCTAGCTGAAGCAGTTACACAGTTTCAAGCTTTAGCTTACAAAGAATTATTGCCTGCAGATGGACCTGTTAGAACAATGGTAATGGGTAAATCAGATCCACAAAAAGAAATGCAAGCACAAAGAGTTAAAAATTTTATGAACTATCAAATCATGGATCAGATGAAAGAATATGAATCTGATTTTGATCAAATGTTATTCTACTTACCTCTCGCAGGTTCTACTTTTAAAAAAGTTTACTATGATGATTTATTGGGACGAGCTGTTTCTAAGTTTGTTCCAGCAGATGACCTTGTTGTTCCGTATACGGCTACCTCATTAGACGATGCAGAATCGGTTATCCACATTGTCAAGATGTCAGAAAACGAATTACGAAAACAGATGGTATCTGGATTCTATTCTGACATCGAATTGACAAAACCAACAGATGCAAACACAAATGAATTAGAAGAAAAAGAGAGAGAAGTAGAAGGAGTTACAAAATCCCAAAGAACCGAAGCCATGTACACAATTCTAGAATGCCACGTTAATCTAGACTTAGAAGGTTTCGAAGACCTTGGCCCCGACGGAGAGCCAACGGGAATAAAATTACCTTACGTCGTAACAATCGAAGAAGGTAGTAGGAGAGTTTTGTCTATTAGACGAAACTTTGCGCCCAATGATCCAAAGAAAAGTAAAATCCAATATTTTGTCCACTTCAAATTTCTGCCAGGACTAGGATTTTATGGCTTAGGATTAATTCATATGATTGGCGGATTGAGTCGTACTGCAACTGCGGCTCTCCGTCAGTTATTAGACGCTGGAACATTATCCAACCTACCCGCAGGATTTAAGCAAAGAGGTGTCAGAGTAAAAGATGATGCCGCAAATATACAACCAGGAGAATTTAAAGATGTTGACACTCCAGGTGGTAACCTAAAAGATGCTTTCGTATTCTTACCTTACAAAGAACCATCAGCTACACTATTGCAGTTAATGGGAATTGTAGTTCAAGCAGGACAGAGATTCGCGTCCATTGCTGACATGCAGGTTGGGGACGGGAATCAACAGGCCGCTGTTGGTACGACCGTAGCTCTTTTAGAACGTGGTTCAAGAGTGATGTCAGCAATCCATAAAAGACTTTACGTAGGTCTTAAACAAGAATTTAAATTACTTGCTAAAATATTTGGTGAGTCTTTACCGCCAGAATATCCTTATGATGTTCCTGGTGCATCAAGAAATGTTAAAGCAACCGACTTTGATGCAAGAGTAGATGTTTTACCTGTAGCTGATCCTAATATATTCTCAATGAGTCAGAGAGTGTCGTTAGCACAAGAACAATTAAGATTAGCAACTTCTAATCCACAAATGCACAACATGTATATGGCATACAGAGGTATGTACGAGGCAATTGGTGTAAAAGATATTGACAGAGTCTTACCACCACCTCCACCTAATATGCCAAAAGATCCAGCAATCGAACACATCGATGCAATGGGTATGAAACCTTTCCAAGCGTTTCCTGGTCAAGATCATAGAGCACACATTACAGCACACTTAAATTTTATGGCTAGTAACTTTGTTAGAAACAATCCTAGCATTACAGCAGCGTTAGAAAAAAATATTATGGAGCACATATCGTTGATGGCACAAGAACAGGTACAATTAGAATTCCCACAAGAATTTCAAATGCTACCACAAATGCAACAGATGGCTGTACAAAACCCACAGATACAACAACAGCTACAACAAATATCTCAAAAGATAGAAGCTAGAAAAGCTTTATTAATTGCTGATATGACTGAAGACTTTATGAAGGAAGAAAAACAAATAACTTCTCAGTTTGATCATGATCCATTATTAAAATTAAAACAAAGAGAAGTAGATCTTAAAGCTATGGAAACAGAGCGTAAAGTCAAAGAAGATGAAGCTAGAATAAATTTAGATAGAGCTAAGATGGTACAAGCAAAAGATCTAAATGAACAAAAACTTGAACAAAATGAAGATTTAGCTCAACTAAGAGCTGATACAGCCATTGAAAAATCAATGATGTCTGCCGATGTTAAACTAACATCAGATGCTATGAAGGCTAGAGACGTAAATGTCTTGAAAGGACCTAAAAGATAGTATAATAACAATTAGGAGAAAATTATGAAGGACCCAAAAATAACTAGACCAGTTGGAGTAAACAAAGATGGTTACGCTAGTGGCGGAGTAGAAATAGAAGTACCTTCTCAAAACTTAGAATTAGATCCAAGATCTAAGTCAAGTATTAGAGGAAGAAACTATGTTGCTCAAGGTGACAGTGTAGACGTTAAAGGAACTCGAGCTATTAGAAAAGAAAAGAAACCTGTAAAGGCTACTTGGTACTAACATGTGGTTATCGGCAATTAAATTAGCCGTTTCTGCTGGAAGTAAAATTTACGCTAATAAGCAGAAGACGAAAATAGCTATGTCAGATGCACAGCTTATGCACGCTACAAAAATGGCCGAAGGCCAGGAAGCTTACCAAGGAAAACTTTTAGAGGCTAGACAGTCGGACTGGAAAGACGAAGCAGTTTTGATAATTCTCAGTTTGCCCGTTTTGGTGCTTGCTTGGGCAGTCGTATCGGATGATCCAACAGCAATGGACAAGGTAAAATTGTTCTTTGACATGTTCTCACAGCTTCCATCGTGGTTTACAAATTTATGGATACTTGTTGTGGCGAGCATCTATGGTATAAAGGGAACTCAAATTTTTAGAAACGGAGGAAAAAAATGAGACAAAACGGAGTAAGATCAAACGTCAGATTTCCAACTGGAGCATCTGGTATGAAAAAAGGTGGATCTGCTAAAAAGAAAAAGCAGGGCTACAAAGATAGAAAAGACGAATCTATTGCTATGAGAATTAAGAAGAAAAGAACTCCTGCACAGTTAAAAGCTAGCAGAGATGAATCTTATGGTAAGTTTGGTTCTAAAGCTAAAAAATCTGGAAAAATAAACAAATAATGTTTAACAGATTAAAAAATTTTATTTGCAAATTATTTAACATCAAAGCATGTGAGTGTGATGATGAACATATAGAATTTTTTACAAAAGTACCTGAACCGGATACACCGGTTCATAAACCAACGCATTGTGGATCGCATACAAGATTTATCAAGTCTTGCCATGAATGTGTTGCAATAACACAATAAAGGAGAAAATATGCCGGGAATGAAAAAAATGATGATGATGAAAAAAGGTGGGAAAGCAAAAAAGAAAAGTAAATTTCCAGATCATTCAGGTGATGGTAAAATTACTAAAAAAGATATTTTAATGGCAAAAGGAATTATTCCTAAGAAAAAAAAGAAGGGAGCTAAATAATGGCTAAACGTGGTTTGTACGCGAATATTCACGCGAAAAAAAAGAGAATCGCTGCTGGTTCAGGTGAGAAGATGAGAAAACCTGGAACTAAAGGAGCACCAACTGCTGCTAATTTTAAAAGAGCAGCTAAGACAGCTAAGAAACCTAAAAAGAAAAAGGCGTAATGGCTGAAAACCCTATAAGAAAAACTACCGGTAAAGGTGGTAATTATAGAAAAACC
>VMHT01200507.1_pt1 | contig 11097 bp, 8 predicted proteins | sample 4693611 | NCBI WGS metagenome assembly VMHT01 (sample SAMN12280063, study PRJNA550983) | marine metagenome | isolation source: seawater sampled from same location over 5 years 0.02-0.2 micron viral filtrate | place: USA: collected off the coast of southern California halfway between the port... ... | reverse complement strand
CGGTAAGAGCGCACCGCACCTCTGGTAACAGAGTGTGGCAAGGTAAACTCCACCCGGAGCAAGACCAAATAGGATCCCTCAACGTGTGGCCCGCATGGGGATCGGGTAGGTTGCTTGAATCAGTGAGCGATTGCTGATCTAGAGGAATGGTTGCCCACGACAGAACCCGGCTTACGGCCAACTCCACTCTTTTCCAAGATAGCGTTTATTGACGCTTTTGTTATTTAGCTTTCAGGTGAGCGCTTTACCTGAAGGCGCATACCTCCAGGCAAAGCGTTTATTCATCCGTAACTAGAAGAAATAACGGAAGGTTGCGCCTACAGTGCGAGGCTGGTTAGTGGTAAAGCCAAGGCGTGCACGACCACCACGTTCTCTATCAAACGACAACAGTGCGTTCTCGTCGAACAGGTTGTTAGCGTAGACTAAGATTTCATAATCATCGTACGTTAAGCCAAAGCTCATATTCAGCGTGCCGTAGTCGTCTAACAACAAATCTAATTCCGTTGTTTCGCTACCTGTAGCTCCGCCAAAGGCAAGCCCTGATGTGAAAGTGCCCGCGCCCGCAACTTGGTCGCTTGGTTGGGTTATACGATCGCCCACATATTGATACGAACCTTGGAAATAGGTCGCATTTGATGAGAATAAAGGCTGCGCTAAATCGTAAGTAAACGCGATAGCGAAGCTTTCTTCAGGTACTGACGCTAAACGATTCCCTTTTTCTACACCACCAAGTACCGCACCGTCGCCATCAACCACCGTTGAGTCGAACTCAGCTTCGATGATGCTACCGGTTAACGAGAAGAATAGTTGCTCGGTAAACTGGCGGGTAAGTTCAAATTCAATACCTTGGGTGTGGGCTTCAGGTACGTTAAACGAGACCCGTGAAGAACAAGACCCCGCATCTAACGTAACTTGAAGATCTTCGATATCGTTATAGAAAGCCGAGATATTAGCCGTCCATCCACGACCTGATGATTTCATACCAATCTCATAGTTAGTAAGCTTTTCATCGTCATAGTCTTGGAATGAACCAAAGATGGCTTCATCTTGGTCGGTACACAAGCTGCGGTTTAGCGGGTCATTAACGCCGCCAAGTCTAAAGCCCTGTGAAACCTGAGCATTAAAGTTTACGTTGTCGTTCAGACTGTACTGGCCAATTACGCGAGACGTAAAGCCGTCTGATTCTGTTGCGTCGGTTTGGTTATCGCCATTAGCAAACAAACCGCCAGAGATAAATTGTCGCTCTTCTTCGTAATCGTAAAAACGCGAGCCAACGGTCATTTTGAAGTCATCATTAACCTGATAATTTACTTCACCAAATACCGCCAGCTGTTTTAAGTCGTAAGGTAGGTAAGCGTTGTATGGCGAATTTGCTTCAAAGCCGTTTGCTACAGCCGCCGAAGTACCTTCGCCTAACGTTGCATCAGTGAACGCGTCGTACCCAGGGGTTGGAAGTGATTGATCGTACACGCGCTCGGTAGACGAGTAAAATGCACCAACAAGCCAGTCTAGCGCACCATCATCGTTAGACGCAGCGCGAAGCTCAAAGGTGTCCTGTTCTACTTCTGTTCTATCCAATAAGTTCGATGGCAATAATACCGCTTCATCTGGAAAGCCTAGGTCGATACTAACCGAGCCTGATAGGGCGCTGGCGTCGCGACTAACCAGGATATCGCGGTCGGTGTAGCTGTAAACAAAGGTGAAATCGGCAATATCAGCTTGATATTCAGCGGTTACGTCAGCAATAAAGGTGTCATCGGAGAAGCCTTCATCGAGCAATAAATACTGCTCACGCTCATCAAATTCGACAGCGGGTCGTGAGGTGGTATAAGGGTTACCAAATAGGTTATACACTTCTTGACGGTTAAATCCGTTCATTTCCAATTCTTGGAAAATAAGTCGTGGAGTAATGGTTAATTTATCATTTGGCGCTATCACGAAGGCAACGCGACCGCCGGTTCTATCGCCGTCATTAACGTCTTCTTTAAACGCGCCATTTTCGCCATAAGCATCAATAAAACCCGCGTAGTCTGTGCGATACACTACAGCGCGCATAGCGATGGTATCTGAGATGGGTAGGTTAACCATCCCTTTCACGTGTCCGCCTACGCCGCCATCGGTCACTGTATTTAAGTTTGCTTCAAATTTACCTTCAAAGGTGTCTAATTCAGGCTGGTTGGTAATGTATCGAAGGGTACCGCCAATAGAACCCGAGCCAAACAATGTGCCTTGTGGGCCGCGCAGCGTTTCAATACGGTTAAGATCAAAAAGATCGAGATCTGGGGTAAACAGAGATAGCGAGATCACGCTTTCATCTAGATACACGCCTACCTGTTCTTTAACGCCGGGCTGGTCGCGAACGATTTGCCCTGCCGATACACCACGCATAGACACTTGACTCTGACCCGGTCCAAGGTTTTGAATGGATACGCTTGCTACGTTTCTTGCTACATCTTCAAGATTTCCAGCACCACTGCGCTCGAAGTCACGCTGTGTTTGAGCGTTGATGGAAAACGGAATGTCTTCAATGGATTCTGCACGCTTCGTTGCTGTAACAATAATTTGCTCGAAGTCGTCATCGTCTGCTTGCTGTGTGTCCTGAGCTATTGCGCCAGAGCTAAGTAAACTCATTACCGCAATGCTTAACGTGCTTCGTCGAAACGACGAATTTTCTAGTTTAAACATAAGTCCATCCAGATTGGTTGTTTCTATTTTGTTATTAGGCAAGGGCGTAATGTGGCAAAAAAGCGGGGGATTTTCCATAGATACTAGAATAAATATTTCAACTTTAGTGGAATATCTTGAGGTGTATTTTAATTGTAATTGCAATGTTAATTTTGGTGTGGGTTGGGCACAGTAGTGAACTTGCGTCTAAAAGGTCAAAAAAAGCGTCTATCAAGCTAAATACAACGGAAACAATCCACGTATGATCATTTTTAAGTAAGTTGTCACGCTAAATAGACTTGGCGTAGCGATGAATAGAACTTTGCACTCGCTTGGCTATTACACAGTTAGTAAGCAGGGCTATAAAGCAAGTGGTATCTATCAGGAATATCTGTCAGGAGCATCAGAAGTGGAGAAAGTTTCAAGCGTGGACGACGGGTTAAAGGGCGTTATTGCTATCGTTATCGCCAGTTTTTTATGGGGGACAACCGGAACTGCGGCGCAATTCGCCCCCGAGATAAGCCCCCTCGCTATTGGTGCGTTTGCTATGGGAGTAGGGGGCATTTTGTTGTGTGTGAGTGCCCACAGGGCCTTGGTTCGCGATGCACATATTCTATTTTCTAGGCCTTGGGTGCTGTTGTTTGGAAGCGTATGCGTGGCTGTATATCCGCTTGCGTTTTATAGCGCGATGCGATTATCTGGCGTTGCTATAGGTACCGTAGTCTCAATTGCCAGTGCGCCGCTATTTGCTGCTGTTATGGAACGCGTTATTAGCAAAAAGCCGGTATCTTTTAAGTGGGTTGTTAGCTTCGTGATAGGCGCCATCGGTATTGCACTATTAGCGGCAGGGAAGTCTACTGAAACCCTCGGGCTGTTAGAAGCACAGCGTCATCAAACATTAGGCGTTGTATTAGGCCTAGTTGCAGGTTTAACCTATGCAGGCTACTCGTGGGCTGCTAAGCAGTTAATTGAGACAGGCGCAAATTCGACTTCCTCAATGGCCGGGCTTTTCGGGTGCGCTGCATTGGTATTATTACCGTCGCTTTATTTTACCGGCCAGAATGTGTTTGAAAGTACTATCAACACGAGCGTTTCGCTATATATGGCTGTGGTGCCTATGTTTTTAGGGTACCTTCTTTTCGGGTATGGTCTGCGTACCACACAAGCAAGTAAGGCCACCCTTATTACCCTCATTGAGCCTCTTGTTGCAACGCTATTTGCCATATTTCTTATTGGCGAAGCGTTCAAGCCGGTAGGGTGGGTTGGCATGGGGCTAGTTTGCCTCTGTTTACTTATTCAAACCGTGAAACTTCCGGTCTTTTTACAACTTTCAAGTCGAAAGGCCATTACCTAAAGGTTTGTCATATTCTATTTTTAATCCCGCCCTATCCATAATAAGCGGCAGGTTTTCAACTAAAATGCCTGCTCGATTTTCGTTAATAGCATTTTCATAGGGGGTGGAGCTGCCAGAAGTACCTATATTATAACGCAGTACTTCTTCCGCTAAGGCGAAATTGCAATACATCATGGCAGCCACGAACAAGCGCAATGAACAAATCTGTTTGAGGGAAGTTGGCACACTTGCAAAGGCATTTAACGGCCTAAATTTATTACCACGGCACTAATGTACGGCGTTCGCTTCTTGGTCTTTCTCAATACTTGCCCAAAGTTCCACTTTGTCGGTAAGGTCTTCGGCGTCAAAAGGCTTACTTAAATAATCGTCCATCCCAGCGCTTACGCAGCGCTCTTTATCACCTTTCATGGCATTAGCCGTAAGGGCTATGATGGGGACATTCAAATATCGAGAGCCGGCTTCGCCATTTCTAATGCGCTTGGTGGCTTCAAACCCATCCATTTCGGGCATTTGGCAATCCATCAAGATAACGTCGAAGGTAACCTTCATTTTGTTCAAAGCTTGCAGGGCCTCAACACCCGACTTTGCACTTAACGTGGTGTGATTGCTAAGGTGCTGCTTTGCAATTACCTGGTTAATATCATTGTCTTCTACAATGAGCACTTTACGCTTCTTGCCTTTCACGGTTTTCGACGCGTTGTTGTAATGTATCGGTTTTATCAGGCTTTCATCGGCCTCTTCTAATTGAATAGTGAACGAGAAAGTGCTGCCGTTACCTTTAACACTTTCAAGTTTGATGTCGCCGCCCATAAGCCCGCACAGCTGTTTACTTATAGAAAGGCCAAGGCCGGTTCCACCAAACTTGCGAGTAGTAGAAAGGTCTTCTTGCGTAAATACATCGAAGATAGTGCTCTGCTTATCTTGCGCTATTCCGATACCTGTATCTTTTACGCTGCATAATAAACGAAGGGTATTGTCGGGGTTTTTCTCGATACAGGTAGTTACTTCAATGTAGCCTGTATCGGTGAATTTGACGGCGTTACCTAATAAGTTTGAAAGAATTTGTCTAAATCGAACATCATCACCTTGAACGACATGGTAGCCTTGTAAGTCAAAGTGGAAGTGTAGTTCTAGCCCTTTTTCTTGGCAGAGTATGGCGTACTGGCTTTGTAAATTTTCCAGAGACTCCAAGATATCAAACGGGCTCTCTTCTATTTGAAGCTGACCGGCTTCAATTTTAGAGAAGTCCAAAATATCGTTTACGATGTGCAACAATCCCTGAATACTAAATTTAGCCAAAGACAAGTAATGTTTTTGTTCCCCGGTAAGTTCTGAGCCCCCTAACAGTTGTAGTACGCCAGAAATGCCGTGGATAGGTGTACGGATTTCATGGCTCATACTTGCCAAAAAGCTAGACTTGAGGCGCGCAGACTCTTCCGCTTTCTCTCTTGCTTCCTGAAGGTATTGTTCGGTTTGACGCTGCTGGGTTACATCTTGCTGAAACCCGATGTAGTGAGTTATTTCACCGTTAGTTTTAACGGGAGTCAGGTTTAGGCGATTAAAGAACTTGGTGCCGTCTTTTTTATAGTTCAATAACGTGGTTTCTATGGGCTCTCGGGTAGCGATAGCTTTGCGAATGCAGTCAATGGTCTTTTCTTTGGTTTCCTCTCCCTGCATAGAACGGCAATTATGCCCGATGATTTCTTCGCGGGTATAGCCAGTTAGCTCTTCAAATGCACTATTTGCATAGATAATAGGCTGACCAACGCGTTTGATATCAGAAATGATAATGGATACGGTGGCTTCATCCATCGCGTGGGTAAGCACTTTTACGTGGCTTTCTAACGAACGCTGCTCGGTTTCATCACTACCTACAAAAATATCGCCGCGAATGTTGCCATTCGCATCAGCAAGAGAGGTTTTTGTCCAACGAACAAACCGCTCTTGTCCTGTGCTAACCGAAAAGTGTTTTAGTTCATTGCTTTGAGTCGCCCCCAACTTTTGCATGATAAATTTAAGGATACCTTGCTTTTCGCCATATTGGTCATCGCAAAAATCATCAAACCGTTTGTTCGAAAGCAAGACTTCTTGATTTTGATCGACAACAACTAACATGTCGCCCATTGACTCAAGAACGTTAGAAAATTGTTCATTTGAAAGAGAGACTTCGGTGAGGTCCCAAATTAGCTTGTCAAACGCTTTACGAATGTCGGAAAGCTCTTGCGCTTCAAGCTGTTGGTCATCGCGCAAAGGTGCATTGCTATTGCTGTTAAGGCTGTTTTTGATATCTTCGTAAAGCTTAGAGAGCGTCCGTTCTGCTAATGTACCTGTCATGCTAACCATGTGCAGAATAATAAATATGAAGCCTGCAATCATGGCTAACAAAACAATGCCAGTCCACGCCATTTCCCGGTACGCTGTTATTGTGGGCTTAACGCTGTATAGCGTTAGATTTTTCCAGTTTGCCTGCGTTATAGCGTACCCGCTATTGTTGAAATTAGAAAAATTTGAGCCGGGTGCAATGAGGGCTGGTTCGCTGCTAAACAGCACATGGCCAGTTGAATCTGTGACAAGCTGATTTGTTAAACGAGGGTAAGGCGCTAATAATGATTGTAAGCTATCAACGTACATGACCAGTGCACCTTCGGCAACCCCTTTAAGAAGCACTGGAACACTAATAAGTACACCATACTGTGATACAGAAGAGAACGTATTCGATGAGCCTAACGTCTGTTGTCGCCATGCACTGCTTAACGATTCAGGAATAGTTGCATTCCAGTTTTTATCGATGACTCGGTTTCCCGCAAAATCAAATAGTGCAAACTCTACGCTTTTCGCCTGCGTTAAATTTAACGAGCGAAAGAACATTGGCAGATAACTATCACGGCGCTCTATATCGACAAGCGCGTTGATAATGATGTCGTTTGCAGCAAGGTCAGCAAGTTGTCGAGTGGTATCACTAACAATGTAGTTAATGTCCTGCTCTAATCCACTTATCGACTGACGCTGAAGTTCATCTGTTTGCTTAATGATAAAGTGAAAAGAAAGCCCAAATAGCATTATAGACAGCACTGCTATTAACAATGCTAGTCGAGGTATCATGCTTGAAAGTAGTAAAGAGCGTAACCTTGTTGGCTTGTGTTGCATTATTTTTGGCCTATTGTTACCAAGTGGCCTTTATCATTATACTTCGTCATAAAATAATCCTTTGACCAAAGTGCATCATGCCTTTCTTTTGTAAATGGGGCGTCATAGTGCTTAACGGCGCCTGAAACGTCCTGCAAAGATTCAAGGGCACTGCGCAATTTATCAATTTCTATACTACCAGCTTTATCGGCAGCCGCAGCGATCAAATGAATTAAATCATAAGCATGAGCTAGCCCTGTAACACCGCCAATAGCCTGACTATCTACCAAGCCATATTTATTGTGGTAGGCTTCTAACAGTTGTTTCGATTGGCTATTTTTTTGATGGCTGAAGTGAAAAGTTTGGAGCACAGAGATATCATACATGCCTATCGGGTTAGCTAGCGCTGACGCAAATTGTCCAGAGGCGATACCCCAATGTGAAATTATGGGGAGTTTGGTTAACTCTTGCTTTGCTATTTCATCCAGAGCTACAACCCCTTCAGGAACATTCGTCACTAAAATTATGCCCTCAGCCTTGTTGTTTTTAATGGCAGTAATATCTTCAGAAAAATCCTTTTGTTGCCAGTTAATCCAGTGGGTTGACGTGAACGCAATGCCTTTTTCACTTGCGGCTTTGGTGAGCGACGCGAGATTAGAACGACCCCAGCCAGTGCGCTCTAAAACAAGGGCTACGTTAGAGAGGCCAATGTTTTTAACATAGTCAATGAGTACCCTCGCGGCTTCTGCATCGCGAACCGATACGCGAAATACATTGTTGGGTGTTTTATCATTATCGACAATAGGTGTGCCCGCCGCCCATGGTACTAGCATTAATATGTTTTTTTCGTGTATGACTTCTATTTCAGCAAGAACAACAGGTGTGTGAACACCCCCTACCACGGCAAGTAAGTGTGGCATTTCAGAAAACTGGTTAATATTAAATACACCACGCGCAGGGTTACCTCGGTGATCTTTAGAAATTACCTTTAGTTTACGACCAAGAATTCCACCTGCTGCATTAATTTCATCAACGGCTAATTCAACGCCTCGTGATATAGCTACGCCCCCTTCAATGGCTACGGCAGACAAGTCCGCATCAATGCCTATAATCAAAGGCTCGGTGGTGCTATTGGCTCGAGGCGTTATGAAAAGCAACAGAGCGCTTATGAGAACTGATATGAAAAGCTTTACACGCATGAATAAGATACCTAAGGGTTCACTATAAAAGTGTATAGCAATGCGTGAACATTTTTCTCTTTAACGCATTATTCTTTAGTATAACTTAGGGGAGGTTATCTACAGTTTTAAATAGTGCGCATTCAGTATTACGCTCAGTGACAGGAAGCAATGTGGCATGATTCTACTATTAGTCGTACAGGAATAATGTTGGCTGTATATTTAGCGTACAGGTGTTGGTAGGCGTTCAGCAGTTTCAATGCCCTAAAGTGTTTAAGGCCAACGTATTGAATATTGTTTGACTGTGTTGCAAGCAAGGATAAATAGCGGTTTGGAGTATGAGTGCGAAATATAAGCCTGCCTACAATAATAGATGTTGAAGCAAGTGGATTTGGGGCTGCGAGTTACCCTATAGAAATAGGCATCGTGCGCTATGATGGTGCAAAGTGGTGTAAATTGCTAAGGCCCTTTGCTTCTTGGGTCCATTGGGACAAAAGCGCTGAATCGCTCCACGGTATTTCGCAACAGATGCTGGAATCGAGAGGCGAGGAGCCTTATACCGTGTGTATGGAGCTAAATAATTTCTTAGGTAATACCATTGCTTACAGCGATGGGTGGGTAGTAGATAACCCGTGGCTCATTAAGCTATATGCTGCTGCTCAAGTAGAAATGTCTTTCACGTGTCGAGCGTTAGAGTATATTTTGACTGAAGCGCAAATGGATAAGTGGCATGAAGTAAAGGATAGCCTGAGCGCAAACGTTGATGTTAAACGCCACAGAGCCAGTTCAGATGCAATGATTATTCAGCAAACCTACGCGAAAACCCTTGAACTCACTAAAACCTAGGTTTTGCTTTTAAGCGAGCAGCTGTCACAAGTTACTTTTTAAAACAGGTAGTTTACGCCAAGCGATAACGCCATGTTTTCTTCTTCCCCTACCATCCTATGTTCAATTTCAACAGCCATGTTTAAACCCTCACGTCCACCAAGTAACCAACCTAAGCGGGTAAAGGTTCCCTCGTCGTGTGGCAAGTATAGCCACTCTGCATAATGTTGAAACGCCGTATTATTGGTTTTGTACGTCGCATAAACCTTTTGCGGAACCCAAGTATCAAAACGCCGACTGGCACTTATCATCCCTTGTGAACCTGCAGGGTAAGAAAAACTGCTGTCGTAATGATGGGTTTCGGTAATTGACTGTACGCGATACATGCTATTTAGCTGCCATCGAGCCAGTTTTTTGCTTTTAAATTGAATAGGGCTGAAATGCGTGTCATTTGTCCCTGCAAAAGCCTGTGTTGTCATCATGGCTGCAGTAATACAGAGAGCGAGAAAAATACTGGTAACTACATTCATGGATGAGCCCAAGTGTTGCCACTGCTTGTATAGCGTTTAGATTACAAGGGGTGAGTAGCAAATAACGAAGCGAACATTATTTAATCATAGCGTTAAATAATAAATGTTGAAAATAGAATCGTTAACTTTTTCTTCTCGCACGCTAGCATTAGATCGAAGAAAAACAAAAACGCCGCTCGGTACGACGATAATGAAAACGTCAACCGAGCGGCGTCTTGCACTATGTGCTTATTGCCTACTGAATTAAAGTGAGGCTTTTAGCGCTTGCGCTTTGTCTGTTGCTTCCCATGGGAACTCGTCACGACCAAAGTGACCATATGCGGCCGTTGGGCGATAAATAGGACGCTCAAGGTCAAGCATTTGAATAAGGCCGTAAGGGCGTAGGTCGAAGTGTTCACGCACAAGCGCTACTAACGTTTTCTCATCAACAACGCCCGTTCCAAAGGTATCAATGCTAATAGACGTAGGCTCTGCAACACCAATGGCGTAAGACACTTGAATTTCACAACGCTTTGCAAGACCTGCCGCAACAATGTTCTTGGCAACATAACGGCCTGCGTAGGCTGCGCTGCGGTCTACCTTAGATGGATCTTTACCAGAGAACGCACCACCGCCGTGACGAGCCATACCACCATATGTGTCTACAATGATTTTACGACCTGTTAAGCCGCAGTCGCCCATTGGACCACCAATAACAAATCGGCCCGTGGGGTTAATGTGAAAACGTGTATTGCCATCAATCCATTCACTTGGTAGCACTGGCTTAATGATTTCTTCCATTACCGCTTCACGTACAGTTTCAGTGCTTACTGAATCACAGTGCTGAGTTGAAAGTACAACCGCATCAATGCCTACAGGCTTGTCGTTTTCATATTTAAAAGTGATTTGGCTTTTTGCATCTGGACGCAACCAGTCTAGCTTACCAGACTTGCGTACTTCGGCTTGCTTTTGAACAAGGCGGTGTGAGTACGTGATAGGCGCCGGCATTAATACATCAGTTTCGTCGCTCGCGTAACCAAACATCAGGCCTTTGTCACCTGCACCTTGCTCTTCAAGGCTTGCTCTATCAACACCTTGATTGATGTCAGGAGACTGTTTACCAATGGCATTTAATACCGCACATGAGTCAGCATCAAAGCCCATGTCTGAATGGGTATAGCCGATTTCTTTTACGGTGTTGCGGGTAAGCTCTTCAATGTCTACCCACGCTGAAGTGGTTACTTCACCACCTACTAAAACCATACCGGTTTTTACATACGTTTCGCAGGCCACCCGAGCGCGAGGATCTTGTTCTAATATAGCGTCAAGAACCGCATCTGAGATCTGATCAGCAATTTTGTCCGGATGTCCTTCAGACACTGACTCGGATGTGAATAAATGCGTGGCCATAAATGCTCCGTAAGCGTTAAATTATCAAAAT
>VMHT01143772.1_pt1 | contig 11098 bp, 9 predicted proteins | sample 4693611 | NCBI WGS metagenome assembly VMHT01 (sample SAMN12280063, study PRJNA550983) | marine metagenome | isolation source: seawater sampled from same location over 5 years 0.02-0.2 micron viral filtrate | place: USA: collected off the coast of southern California halfway between the port... ... | reverse complement strand
GGGCTGTAAAGAAATTTCTTTCCGCGTGAGTCAAGGCGCACTTGCTGGCGTGCTCGGTTCAACCCTTTCAGAAAACGTACAGGGCGAAACACAGAAAAAGCTCGACGTTATCTCTAACCACATTTTAAAAGACACGCTAAGGGAATCTGGCTACGTAAAAGCCATTTCGTCTGAAGAAGAAGATGACGTTGTGCCGTGTAATCCAGACGGTAATTACTTAGTAAGCTTCGACCCGCTAGATGGGTCGTCAAACACTGAAATTAACAGCCTAATCGGTACTATTTTCTCTATTACCCATGCGCCTCAGTGGATGAAACCAGATGATCCGTCTGCTTTCTTACAGCCTGGAACGCAGATGGTAGCTGCAGGCTATGTGCTGTATGGCCCGTCTACTATGCTGGCGTTGACGACGGGTCGCGGCACGCACATTTATACGCTTGATAAAACCCACGGTGGTTTCCTGCTTACTCACCCTAATATTCAAGTACCTGAGCAAACGTCAGAGTTTTCGATTAATGCGTCGAACCAGCGTCATTGGGAACCTGCAATGCAGGCATACATTGCCGACCTTCTAGCAGGTAAAGATGGCCCTAGAGGCAAAAACTTTAATATGCGCTGGGTAGCGGCAATGGTGGGTGATATTCATCGTTTGCTTTGTCGCGGTGGCATCTTTATGTATCCATTCGATAACAGGGACCCGTCTAAGCCAGGTAAATTACGCTTGCTTTACGAAGCTAACCCGATGGCATTCTTAATGGAGCAAGCAGGTGGAAAAGCAGAAACAGGCACTGGCCGAATTCTGGAAGTTATGCCTGAAGAAATTCATCAACGTGTACCGTGCATTATCGGCTCTAAAGAAGAAGTTGAGATGTGCTTGAGCTACAACGACAACGAGAAATAGCGAAAAAGCAGCAAAATTTAACGAAAAATAAAGAGATTAGTACGACATGGGTCGTAAAGCGTTTTTATTTTGCTGCTGTCACCGTATACTTAACCCAAAATTTCTTATACATCATTGAAAGGACCAAAGAATGAGCTTGAGTGCTATTTCTGCTGGTAAAAACGTACCAGACGAAGTAAATGTGATCATCGAAATTCCAGCACACGCTGACCCGGTGAAGTACGAAGTAGACAAAGACACAGGTGCACTATTTGTTGACCGTTTCATGGCAACTTGCATGCACTACCCAACTAACTACGGTTACGTGAACAACACGTTGTCTGAAGATGGCGACCCGGTTGACGTTCTAGTAATGACTCCGTTCCCACTACTTGCAGGTTCTGTTATCAAGTGTCGTCCAGTTGGCGTACTAAACATGACTGACGAGTCTGGTAAAGACGCAAAAGTACTAGCGGTACCAGTAGACAAGCTTTCTACTATCTATCGTGACGTTAAAGAAATTGCAGACGTTCCTCCGCTTCTTCTTAAGCAAATTGAGCACTTTTTCGAGCACTATAAAGATCTTGAAGAAGGCAAATGGGTGAAGATTGACGGTTGGGCAGACGCAGCCGCTGCAAAAGAAGAAATTACCGCAAGCATCGCGCGTTTCGAAGCAGAATAATTCACGCTGCTTTAAATTGATGATACAAAGGGCTGGTGTAATACCAGCCCTTTTTGTATGTGGCTAAAAAGTGAAGATTGAAAACGACAAGCAAAAGCCGATACAAAAAAGCGAACAAAATACTCAACGATAGAGAGCAGTATGATTCACCATAAATTATCCATGACTTCATTGTTTGCCGTAATAATGATGGTTGTAACTTTCAACGCACTGGCAGATGAAACTCCTACTGAAGTATATTGGGAAGACCTAGTGCCCGAGGGCTTTAATGAGCTCGCGCCACCTTCAGTTCAACACAATGGCGAGATGAGTCAGCTTCAGCCTGACGCACCCGTTGTCGATACCTTTGATGGTAAACGGGTGAAAATCCCGGGTTTTGTTGTGCCGCTAGAAGGTACGGCAGAGCTAACCACTGAGTTCTTACTTGTTCCATATTTCGGAGCCTGTATTCACGTACCACCGCCGCCGTCTAATCAAATTGTTTACGTAAAATTTGAAGAAGGTGTGCGCATAGATAATATTTATGATGCAATTTGGGTAACCGGCGAACTGTCGACTGACGGTTGGAAAGGCGACATTGCGTCTGTAGGTTACCGTTTGAAAGGCGAAGCCGTAGAAGGGTTTTAAGCATTAAACGTTTAAAAAGGACATCAGGTGTTTACAGGATTATCAGCGTTTCCCATTACTCCATTCAAACAAGAAGTTATTGATTATAAAGCATTTAAAGGGCTTGTTGAGAATTTGGCTTCGGCGAATGTAGATTCAATTTGCGCGATAGGCTCTACTGGGCTGTATCCTTATCTAACGCGAGGGGAAAAGTACGACGTAGCCAAGCTCGCCGTCGACCACGCAAATGGCATTCCTGTTATGGCAGGCGTTGGGGCGCTGAGAACCTATGACGTGCTAAAAAACGTTGAAGCTGTGCAGCAAGCAGGTGTTAATGCTGTGCTGTTAGCACCCGTTTCCTATCAAGTGCTTAACGAAGAAGAAGTGTATGGCCTATATGAGGCAGTGAGTCACGAGGTATCTGTGCCTATCTGCGTTTACGAAAATCCTCGCGTGACTAATTTTACCTTCAGCGATGACTTATACCGCCGCATAGGCAAATTGCCGAATATCGGGGCGATTAAAATACCCGGTACTCCGTTTGCCAAGAGCTCAATGGATAATAGTTCCAGCAAGGATATCCCACCCTCTGAAGTAAGCAGTAGCGAAGGCGCTCGTCGATTAGCATCATTACGAGAGATAATGCCTGCACACATTGCTATAGGCGTGAGTGGTGATAGTTTTGGCGCAGCAGGAATGAGTGAAGGTTGTGACCTTTGGCTTTCTGTTATAGGGGGGATATTCCCGCGAACTGTAATGCGCATAATCGACGCCGCTCAGTCTGGTAATGCTGTTGATGCACAGGCTCAGTCACAAGCGTTAAGCGGAATATGGAGCATGTTTGCGCGCAATGGCGGCGGCTTGCGTGTGGTTGCAGCCGCGGCAGAAATTTTGGGCTATTGTGAAACGCCTAGCTTACCTGCACCCTTCTTACCTATCGACAAAAATGAGTACAGCGAGCTAGAGCACATCATCACGAAGTTATCGTTAAGCTAGCCCTGCGTATAAATCTGTTCAGCGCGGTTAAACAGAAGCCAAGACGTTAAAATGTACTTGTCGTTACTTTTTGGAATTTGGCCGCGATGCGTGTGAGTAAAGTAGGCTGGCGCAATCACCATTCGGCCTGCTTTAGGCTTAACCGCACGGTTTTGATAATAAAATTCCGTCTCGCCGCCTTCTTCCACATCGTTTAAGTAGTACATAAACAGCAACACGCGGTGCAGCGCATCGTTATGTTGAAGCTGTGGATAGACTTCTGAATGCCAGTATGGGTAGCCACCATTGCCCGCGGTGTAGCGCTGTGCATTTACATCGCCAACCCGAAACAGGTAATTCACCAAATTAGCCAAATTGGGTTTACCCACTTCATCAAAATTTTCACCTGTTACTTTCACCGGTTCGCCAGTTTTGGGATGGCGTACGGTTAAGCCAATGGGCCCAACAAGCGCAAAATAGTACTTTTCAATGTAGGAGACCAGCTGCTGCCCAGTGTGCTGCATCACTTGTTGAAATAAGTCTTTAAATTCCGGGTTGCGACTTATCGATACATCCATGCTGCGCTTTTTATCTAAGTCGACGCCACCACCGGTGCGGCCTTGAGACAAATTAGGGCTGCCTTCAAAGCGTTCCATGAGTTGTTTGCACAGCTCTGGTGGTAACACATCATCAATAACTTCAATTAAATCGCTCATGGAGACCTCGTACTGCGCTTTATTACTGAGTTGGTACTTCTTTAAAGTGAGACTGTAGTTCTGATTTCACTTCATCCGGTATAGGCGCAGAGCGCTGTGTTTTATAGTCAAAATGCACCATGGTGGTAATGCCTGTTGAGCACAGCTTATCGTCTTGCCATAACTCTTGAAACACGTCGAATGCACTGTTACCCAATCGACTAATATAGGTTTTCACCGTTACCGGTTTGCCATAAAAAATTTGAGCTAAAAAATCGACTTTGTAGCTGGCTAAAATTAGCGGCCAATTTTGTAAGTCTAGTTCAGGGGTAAACATTCTGAAAATAGGCTCTCTGGCTGCTTCAAACCAAGCGACTAATGCAGTGTTACTTACATGCTGTAAGGCATCTGTTTCACAAAAACGTACGTCGAATGACGTAACTAATGGTACTGAATGGCTCATATTTTTTTAGTAGGGTTCTTTGTTTATTTAGCTTTCACTCTAGCATTATGCCGCAGCTATTTCAGTCATTTATCAAACAGTAATTGATCCGGATGGAAAACATTTTTAACACCTAACCAAAACATACACATTCAAAAATAAGTTGATTTGTGAAAATTTTTGCGCAAATATTTTCATAAATGAGTTTGAAGAAAAATCACAAGGTGCCTATTTATGATCAGAAGTCCTCAGTTTGGCGCAATACTTTTGCGTGCTAGCGAGCTTATTGCAACTCAAGGCCAAGAGGTATTTGAAGCGCTTAATATTAGTCTGCCTGCAAATCGTATTTCTCTGGTACTGGCGATTCATACTCAAGGGCCTCTTTCGTCAACTGAGTTAGCAAGTCACATTGGTCTTTCACGTCAACTTATTGAAAGTCGGTTGAAGCAAAGTGTTGCAGACGGCTTTTTTGTTTCTGTGCCCGATGAACGAGACTCGCGAAAGCGCGTGTACGATATTGCGCCTAAAGCAAAGGTCGAGGCGGCGCAGATAGTGACGATAATGCAAGAATTTGAAGACGTATATGATGCCCTTTGGGAAGAGATAGAGGTCAATCTTGAAGCCTCTCTCAAAAGCATGGAGCAGGCGCTAAAAAAACAATCGCTTCTTACGCGCTTAAATGAGCAGTTTCCTCATCATTCCAATTCATAATAGGGAACATTATGATTTATCGAATTATTTTACTGTTGTCACTACTTCTTCCTCTAAGCAGCTGCGCACAAAGCCAGGGTTTCAATACGAAAGAAAGCTGGCAAGCCTTTGTTCAAACTGTTGAAGATAACTACGCCTACTTAGATACGGCACCTACCGACTGGGAAGCTTTAAAAGCGTATTACCAACCCCTTGCAATAAACGCGACAACGCAAGAGGAGTTTGTCGACGTATTGCAGGTGGTGAAGCAGTTTTTTATCGACCCGCATTTTAACGTATCACCGCTCAACGAAGCGGACTACAGCGTCACGCCAACGGGGTCTGATATTTGGGTGGAAAAGCAAGGCGATGACTTTGTTATAGCACGTATTAAAGCGGGCAGTGCTGCTGCCAAAAGCCAGTTAGCCTTAGGTGACATGATTGTAGGTATTGACGGCGAGTCTACAGAAGCCGCAATACAACGCGTTTTTGGAAACACATCGCTACCGCTTACTGACGCACATAAAACGTGGGCGGTTAATGTGGCTTTAGGTGGGCGTCGCAATCAAGAAAGACACATTGAAGTGGCGTCTGATTTTGATGATGCCAAACGCGTGCAATTAGCAGCTAGTTACGATGCTATTAATCTACTTAGAACAAAAGCTCCTCTAGTAGTTAAGCAGAAAGAGGGAATCGGGTACATCCGCTTTAATAATAATCTAGGTAATTCTGAAACCGTTCGTGCGTTCAAAGAAGCCCTTGAGTCACTTGAATCAACCCAAGGGTTAGTGATTGACCTGCGTAATACGCCGAGCGGGGGAAACACTGGCGTGGCTGAGCCTATTTTGGGGCACTTTGTAAATGCCAATACCGCATATCAAGGTTACAAAATTCAAAACGCGGGTAAACCCTACCAAGAAGCAGAGCTACACATGGCCCATGTTACCCCTTCATTACCTTATTACAGTAAGCCAGTAGTGGTACTCGTTGGCCATTGGACCGGCAGTATGGGAGAAGGTATGGCTATTGGCTTTGATGCCATTGGTGCAAAGGCGGTAATCGGCACACCCATGGCTGATTTGCTTGGCGGAATAAATCAATTTCAACTACCTGATTCGACCATAACTTTAGAGCTGGGTTTTGAACGTCTTTACCATGTGAACGGCTCATATCGAGAGGACTTTGTGCCCCAGGCGGTATCTTGGGACGGGCATACAGCCAGTGACTCAGAATTAAATGCTGCAATAGCTCTGTTAAAAGCAATATAGCTCAATTACATACAAAGCTAGAAAGCACTTTCGTATTTACTTACAATCCGCTTCTAACTTTTTGAGCGAACATACTATGACTGCGATTGGGATTGACTACGGTACATCAAATTCTGAGGTTGTGTATTTTGATGGAACGGCCCATCAGCACATCAAACTTGACCCGTTAGATAAGAAGGGTAACAAAATCCGTTCTTCGGTGTTCATCTATTTTGAAGATGAACTGCCGCCGCCACCCGATGCCATGGTTGAAGCGAAAGTGGCGCAGTTACAGCGCGTTATCAGTGAGCAAATAGATAAAGCGAAGGACGGCTATTATTCGGCAAAAGACCCAAAAGAACAGGCGATGTACAGCGACCGTATCGACTCGTTACGCGGTGATTTGCACAACAAGCCTGCTTTGCAGCGCAAAGCTATTGCGCAATTGATGCATGCCATGTCGCTAGACGAAATTCCTTTGCTGCGCTTAGTAGAGCACGGCAAGTTTGCGTTTGGTGAAGAAGGGTTTAGGCGCTTTCTTAAAATGCCTGATAAAGGCCGTCTAATTTATTCACCTAAGAACTTTCTAGGCGCCTCGCTAGACGGTGACCAAAAACAAGCATTCATCGGTATTATTGCTAAGCAGTTGGCGTACTTTAAACAGTGTGCAGAGCAGCAGCTAGGCAAGGCTGTTAATAATGCGGTAATTGGCCGTCCAGTTAAGTTTCACGGTACCCGTGGTGAAGAAGGGAACGCGCAGGCCATTCAAATAATGACTGAAGCGGCGACGAAAGCTGGGCTTTCAGGGGTTAACTTCTTAGATGAACCCATAGCAGCGGCGTATAAAATTGAGCAAACCCTACCAAAGGATACCACTACGCTGATTGTCGATATTGGTGGGGGTACCACGGATATTTGCTGTATTAAGCTTTCTCCCGAGCGTTCCAATCAGCTTGATCGCAAAGAGGATGTTCTGTCGGTAACAGGCAGGCGTTTAGGCGGCATGGATTGCGACAAAAGCTTGGTGCTAAAGGCTATTGCCCCAGAAATGGGAATGGGCCTTAAGATGATCAACGGGCTTCCTGTTCCACCCACGTACTTCTCTGATATGTGCGCAGTAGATAACATTCCTGCACTCACCCGCTTTTTCTCTGACGATTACGGGTTAGATATTTCTCAAACCATGTCTGTGATTAAAGAGCCCGCCCAACTAGAACGCTTGCTTATTGTTCAAGAGAACAAATTGTCTGCCCGTGTGGTGAACTCGGCTCGACTAGCCAAGGAACTACTGTCGAGTAAGCAGAATATCACCTTGCCGCTACACTATATCGAAGATGATTTTGATGTGGAGATTTCGCAAGACTCGCTCAAAAAGGCATTAAAACCTTGGCTTGATAAAGTGAAAGCGCTAGTGGTGGAATGCTTGGAAAACAGCAGTGAAAAGCCAGAAGTGGTGATGATCACAGGTGGTATGAGCTTATCGCCAATCGTGGTTGATGCGCTATATGAAAACCTACTTACCGGTTTACCGCGATTAGAGAATGACGCTTTCAACTCGGTGTGCGAAGGATTAGCTATTCAAGCGGCGAAGCACGCTTAACCTTTTCAATTCTTTTTCAGGTATGAAAAACACTAAGCCTTAGCGTAGTAGCCTTTACTACGCTAAGGCTTTTTTGATCAGTGCTTAAGGATATTGTGTTCTTTTAGATAAATCGCGATGGCCTCAGGCGACTCGAAGGCTTTTAACAGCATTTCTTGTGCGCGTGCTTTCACATCATTGTCTTCTGATGATGACAGTAGGTGATACCATGTTTTCACTAAGGCTAATGGCGGCGTTTGGTTCATTAGTTGTCGCTCCAGCAATTCTTACTGCAAAAATACACAAAAATCATCGTAACGTATGATTTGCCAAAACAAGCTCTGACCAGCATGGAAAAACGTGTAAATAAACGTCAACGCGCACTTCTTACAAGCTGCTGTGTAAATTACACAGCAGCAAAATAGAAAACGAGTGCGCTTTACGCTAACGGATTTACCTCGTTACCGGCTCAAGCTTGTGTGAGCATGGGTTTCAGGAATCGACCTGTATGTGAAACTTCTTGTTGTGCCACATGCTCAGGTGTTCCCTCTGCAATAATCTGGCCACCTCCGGATCCACCTTCCGGTCCAAGGTCAACTATCCAGTCTGCGGTTTTAATCACATCTAGGTTATGCTCAATAACCACAACGGTATTACCGTGATCGCGTAGTCTGTGAAGAACGGCTAATAACTGTTTAATATCGTGGAAGTGCAATCCGGTGGTTGGCTCATCCAAAATATAAAGCGTCTGCCCAGTGTCTCTTTTTGACAACTCTTTTGCTAATTTTACGCGCTGTGCTTCACCACCCGATAACGTAGTGGCTGCTTGACCTAGTCGAATATAAGACAAGCCCACGTCCATAAGGGTCTGCAATTTACGTGAAATAGCCGGAATAGCATCGAAGAACTGACGGGCATCCTCCACCGTCATTTCTAATACTTCGTGAATGTTCTTATCTTTGTACTTTATCTCTAGGGTTTCACGGTTATAGCGTTTGCCCTGACACACGTCACAAGGCACGTACACATCTGGTAAAAAGTGCATTTCCACTTTAATTACGCCGTCACCCTGACACGCCTCACAGCGACCGCCTTTCACGTTAAAGCTAAAGCGGCCAGGCTTGTAACCCCGTGAACGCGACTCTTGAGTGCCGGCGAACATTTCACGAATAGGTGTGAAAATGCCAGCGTAAGTCGCTGGGTTAGAGCGCGGTGTTCTGCCGATAGGGCTTTGATCGATATCGACCACTTTGTCGAGCTGGTCTAATCCTGTCATCGACTTATGTGGTGCCGGTTCAGACGTGGTCGCCTTGTTCAACTCGCGTTGCGCAATTTTGTAGAAGGTGTCATTAATCAGCGTTGATTTACCCGAGCCCGATACACCCGTCACACAGGTCATTACACCGGTAGGTATACGTAAATCAACAGACTTCAAGTTGTTGCCGGTAGCGCCTAAAAGCTCTAGCCACTTGTCGTCTTTAACCGGTGTGCGTGTTGCAGGAATATCAATCTTCTCTCTACCAGATAGGTATTTTCCAGTAAGTGAGTGTTCACTGTTCTTAATATCTTCCAGCGAACCTTCGGCAATTATCTCCCCGCCATGTACACCCGCCCCCGGGCCGATATCTACAATGTAATCGGCTTCGCGAATGGCATCTTCGTCGTGCTCTACAACTAGTACGGTGTTACCCAGGTCGCGCAAGTGCGTAAGCGTGCCAAGTAAGCGTTCGTTATCCCGTTGGTGAAGTCCGATAGAGGGTTCATCCAGCACGTACATAACGCCCACTAAGCCTGCGCCAATTTGACTTGCCAGTCGAATACGCTGAGCTTCACCCCCTGACAGGGTATCGGCGCTGCGCGACATAGAAAGATAGTTAAGACCTACGTTTACCAAGAAGCGCAAGCGGTCCATGATTTCTTTCAAAATCTTTTCAGCTATCTGAGCGCGTTGGCCTTCAAGGTTGAGTGTCTCGAAAAAGCCATACGCGTCGGCAATTGACATGTCAGCAATGGCAGGCAGGTTGGTGTCTTGTATAAATACATTACGTGCTTCAACGCGCAGACGGGTGCCGTTACAGCTACTGCAGTGCTGCTGGCTTAAATATTTTGCTAACTCTTCACGCACCGAGTTCGACTCGGTCTCGCGATAGCGGCGCTCCATATTAGGGATAATGCCTTCAAATGGATGCTTGCGCTCCATCACGTCGCCACGCTCGTTTATGTACTTAAACGACAACGACTTGCCCTTAGACCCATAAAGCACAATGTCCTGGTGCTTTTTATCGAGCTCTTCAAATGGTGCGGTAAGGCTAAATTTATAATGGCCTGCTACTGCCTGTAGCATTTGGAAGTAGTAATAGCTGCGCTTGTCCCATCCGCGAATAGCGCCGCCAGACAAACTTAATTCGGTATTGCCGACTACGCGTGCTGGGTCAAAAAACTGTCTTGTACCTAGCCCGTCACAAGTTGGGCATGCACCCGCTGGGTTATTAAATGAAAACAGACGAGGTTCAAGTTCACTAATGCTGTAACCGCAGTGTGGACAGGCGAAGTTGGCAGAAAATACAATTTCTTCTGCGTCTTTATCGTCCATATCAGCCACAACCGCGTTACCGCCAGCAAGGCTCAGCGCCGTCTCGAACGATTCAGCTAAACGCAGCGCCATGTCATCGCGCACTTTAAAGCGGTCAACCACAACTTCAATGGTGTGCTTCTTGTGCAAATCGAGAGGCGGCGGATCAGACAGGTCACACACTTCACCGTCGATACGCGCGCGAATAAAGCCTTGAGCAGACAGGTTTTGCAGCGTCTTAACGTGCTCGCCTTTACGCTCTTTAACAATAGGCGCTAGCAGCATTAACTTACTGCCCTCGGGCATCGCTAACACTCTATCTACCATTTGACTGACCGTTTGTGCATCCAGTGGCACATCGTGCTCTGGGCAACGGGGTGTGCCTACGCGGGCAAACATCAAACGTAGGTAATCGTATATCTCAGTAATGGTACCCACGGTGGAACGCGGGTTGTGCGATGTTGATTTCTGCTCAATGGATATTGCAGGTGACAAACCCTCAATATGATCAACATCGGGTTTTTCCATCATGGAAAGAAACTGACGCGCGTAGGCAGACAAAGACTCAACGTAACGACGCTGACCTTCCGCATAAAGCGTGTCGAATGCAAGAGACGATTTACCCGAGCCAGAAAGGCCGGTTATCACCACCAGTTTGTCTCGTGGCAGTGTTAAATCGATGTTTTTCAAGTTGTGGGTGCGAGCACCGCGAATTTCGATTTTATCCATT
>VMHT01122265.1_pt1 | contig 11098 bp, 14 predicted proteins | sample 4693611 | NCBI WGS metagenome assembly VMHT01 (sample SAMN12280063, study PRJNA550983) | marine metagenome | isolation source: seawater sampled from same location over 5 years 0.02-0.2 micron viral filtrate | place: USA: collected off the coast of southern California halfway between the port... ... | reverse complement strand
GAAATGTATCCAGAATATTGTGTCATAGTTAGGGGTGGGGATCAATTTGCGGAGCTACGTCTGTCTCATTTTCATCGGTTTTCGGAGGGGCACTACCTATCATAGACTTGAATTTACTTTTACATAACACAATTGTGTATCTGTCACCAGTCCAATCTTCTACCCAGTGTTCTTGTTGAGAACCATTAAAAACAAATGGTGAGTAAAGTAAGCAGTGTCCTTTACCTTCCACCACAAGGTCTCCGCCATTATAATCACCTAAACCTATAATAATAGAATCACCTATATTATTTTTATCTTTATGTGGAGGACATTTGAAGTTTTTATTTATCATAACACAATCAAAGGGGTGTTCAGGAAACAGACGCTTGCACTCATTATATATTTCGTGTTTGTTTTCTCTCATCAAGACTGATGGTAAAATGGGCTTACCAGGTTTAGCCCAGTGTGCTGTCTTACCAACATTTAGGCTAAACTGCCCCTTTCTCATAACGGTTGTTTTATTATGTTTATTTAATTTCCACTTATAATCAATTAGCATTTTTTCAAGGTTTTCGAACATTATGTAATTCCTATATATTATAATTTTATAATATTAACGTAGTGTATAATGAAAGAGTTGCACGGTAAGGCTATGATTGTTGCTCCGAAGAAGAAACCCAAAAAGAAACTGAAAGATGTGTTTGATATGAAGAACACGCATAAAATGCCCGATGGAACAATAATGTCCGGCAAGAAACACAGTAAAAATAGCAGAGTTGTTAGAAAAGCACCCGCTGGAAGTAAATTAGTGGGCCGTAACCGAAAAGGCAAACGACGAGGGTATTAATATTCGTAAATTTTATAATCATATAATATATTCTATTATTATATGGTTAAATTAGTTCGTCTTACTACCGAGAATGATAATAAATTTGAAGCCCAAATGGATAGTGAAATTAAATTGAAAGCAAATGCATCTGTTGCGTTACAAAATTTAACATTTGAAAGTGAATTTACTACACTTACCATCAGTGGTGCTGAACGTAATGTAGTATATAATTTCAACACAGACGCATATCCAGCACTGGAAAATACAGGTCTTTTAAGTATAGCAAGTTACAATTCTACCAATTACGAGACTTTTTTTTCAGATTTGGAAGGTGCGTTGAATGACACTTGCTCACTCGGCGGTGCTGGGAGAGGTTATCCAGGTGACACAAACCAACAGAATAACTATATGCAGTTTAATGTATTCGAGGAATCAGACACCAGGAGTATTGAAATGAGGGTTACACCTATGTTACACCCATTACTGAAAACACGACTTTTTGAAGTTAATGTTGAACCACAAGTAAGTGGTGATTACGATTTGAGCCAACTTCTTTTTACCGCCCAGCCAGCAGCTTACAATCAAAGTGAATTAAATCCTGTGGTGCCTTCTACACAAGGCATTCATATTACCGAAGTGGCGGACCAATCACAGGCAATTTTCTGGGGTGTTCTTGCACGGGAAGAAGGCACAGCATCAAATCAGCGTGACAGATATTTTGTTCCAAACGATAAAGTAGAATGGAGTAAAGGTTCTGCTGTTTGGTGGTGCCGTGTCCAGAATCTTATTGACAACGGTGGTGGTAAAGAAACAAACGGTTTTGCTATCGGTTTATCTCAAACACCAATAGTTGCTGGAAACACCACAATAGCATCAACGCACCAAGATTTTGAAATTAGGTGTTATAAACCTGGCGACAATTATGAATATATAGACCCAACTACATCAAACTCTCACATAGATAGTGGTGTTCCGCCTGTGCAAGTGTCCAGTGGAACAGTGGATGCACACGATATTATGATGTTGAGAAAAGATGGTAACCTTATTAGAGGATTTATTAACACGAGAGCAAGTGGTGGAACCAGTACCAAGATATTTGAATATACTATTCCATTAACAGAGAGAAACAAGCCACTTTATCCATACGCTTATTTCTGCGGTGCTGGTGAGCATGCTTCTATGGGACAACCTTCTTTGACATTAGACCCGTTTGCGATAGATACGCTTCAAGGTAGCGTTGGGAATGATTATTTAAACATACTTACACCTGGTGGCGGTGACCAGTATGGTTTTACAGGTGTATTTGTTAATGGTGGTCCGAGTGGATATAACTTATCATCTGTGGGGATTATGACAGTTTCACCTGTATTAGACCAAGAATATTATAGTTTAGCGGGGAAATTGAACCAAGAAATAACATTAAAATTAAATAACGAAGTTTTAAGATTTTTAGGATTTAATATTGTAGGAATAGGTGATACTACATTTAAACCCACATTTAATGCCCCAAGCTTTCCTTTCGGTTTTGAGATAGTTCCAGGAAGCACATTCCAAGTTACTAACAGCGATAATTATGTTGTCGTGTTAGACAGCAACCCGCTTCTCTCTTACGATGCATCAAGAAGTCAAGGATTATTATTGAACGACAAAGAAGCAAGTAAAATTGGTAGAAGATTAAATATTTTAGCAACAATTCCAGTTAATGACAATTCAAGCGGTGTCGTTGAATTTGAACCAAATGAATTAGTTTATATTGATTTAGATAACGAATATCCACAAAATATATCCAATTTAAGATTAAGGGTTTTGGATAAATCGTTGAACCCAGTAGAAACAATTGGTGAGAGTGTTATGACGTTATTATTCAAAGATTAGTAAATTTAAAAAATTATAAAATTTAAATAAATATTATTTATATAATGTCGTATAATGCAGGAACGATAAGCACGGAATACCATGACCCAACCATTTATGTTGCGAATAACAGAGCCGTTTTCGAATTAGACGCCAGTAAAGAGGGATATTTGCCTAATATGCGGTTACTTAATTTAGGTATGTCGCAAGCAGCAGGAATTAACGCACAATATAACCGACTCCAAGGTGCCCTTGCCCTCATTAAATCTATCCGATTGATGGACGGACGAACAGAACTTTCTGCCCTCCGTCAGCCACGAGAATATCTTGCTTTCCAGAATCAACTCCGAAGCAACGCCGACAACAAGTCTTCGGCATCTTGGGAAAAGCGAAACCAGCTCGGTATGGAAATTTTTGCTTCCAACGAAAAGTTGAAACACGTATATGATTACCCAGTCACGACCGACGACCCAAGCACAACATCTACTGCTTACCTTGATTTACGAGAGGTGTTTCCTATTTTGAATGCACTTCCAGTTTTGCCTACGTCTGTGTTCAAGAATTTAAAAATTGAAATTACCTTTTTTAGTGGACTTACTGACCAAGTCTCCACTAATACTTCACGGGTGAATACGACCGTCCGACCAATCCTTGCTGTGGATAGTGTTGAAGACCCAAGACTTCTTGATCCGCTTGTGAAAGCACTCAAAGAGCGGGGTGGTCGATGGAACGAAATTGAGACAGACCGATTTTCAGTCAATGCACGAGCAGCAGAAGTAGCAGGGACACGTCAAAATACACAAGCACAGAGCATGGGTTATATTGGAAAACGTGTTGAGCGATTGCTTTTGGTGAAGTCACTTCAAAATTCTGCCGAAGCTGTCAACGGAGTTGAGCAAATGGGCTACGGTAATGCTGGCTCACAGGCGTTGCTTCGTCAACAGACCCAGATTCGTCTCAACGGTAAGAACGTGATGCCTGGTTTCAACGGTATAACTAAACCAAATGAGCGTCTTGCTATTGTATCTGATGAATATGGACCATCGTCCGCATATCCAGGTTCAGTCTTTTACAAGTGGTCTAATGGTGACGAGCTTGTTGATTGGAATGCTGTTGGTGCGACTGACCAACCTCTCACGGGCAAAGCCTTTGGTGGTGCCTTGTCGTATGACGCTATTCGAATAGGTGCTCGTGTTGCCGACCTTGCTATTTCACTCTCACGTGAGTTTGATGCCGACCCAGGTTCTGCGACAACTGCCCCAGCTTCCACCAATCTTGCACTCACGGTCCATATGTACGCAGAAGTTGATAAAGCAATTGCCGTGCGACCAGATGGCTCATACCGAATTGTTTATGCATAAAATAAAAATCGTTAGGGTTTAATACGAATAAATATTAAATATTATTATATTATTAATAATATATAATATGGAGGAGATTACCTTACAATTACGACAAGCAGAAAGCAACGATGTCCAACAAAATGGAGTATATTCAACTACATTAGCACACCCTATTGAGTTACGACCAGGTGACGAAGTATCTGTAAAGTCAGTCTTTTTAGATACGACAGATGTTATTAGCGTTCCGACCGAAGGGCTTGACGTCTCTCTTACAGGGTGTAAATATTTAGTAAATTATAATATTAACCAACAATTTGCCTACCGGACAGGAACTAATTCTTTGAGTGCTTATGGTACTGTACCTGATGGAACTGGTCCAACCCCAACAACAGGTGATAATGAATTATATTGGTTAGCAGATGCGATGGCTTCAACGGCACATACTCCATATTTTATCCAGAACTGTAATGTTTTTCCAGCAACGAAAGGCAGAGGAGGAAAACGATACGGTGGTGTTGATGTTCCGATAGAATTTACCAACCCTGCTTTTCCAGATAAACCTTTTGCTGGAAAGGGAACTCTGCACATAGCTTCGTATCAAGAAGACCGATTTGAAAAACACAATCCAATTCCAATTCCGAGTCAGGACAGGGAAGCAAATCCATCAGCATTTGTAACTTTTACTTGTGCTTCCGTAGGTGGAGTAAAACAAATCCGCGTGGACCCACTTTTCTCTCTTGTACCATTTAATATTGACCGTATTGAATTTGTCAATCCAAGAGAATATCCAAACCAACCTATCCAACCCGACCAGAACACGTATCAGATTTCACCACAATATTTTACTTGGAATGCTACAATTCCTGGCGGAGATTATACGCCGACCGAAATTGCTGCATTGCTGAACGATAAATTGACACCTGTTGAACTCCTGGGCCCAACATCAACCAATTATTCTATTGAAAGTGGTACCGATACGTGGGACGGAGCAAACACAAAATTTCCAACACAGTCACCATTCTTGGAAACTATATTACAAAATAGGCAGAGACTTATTACGCAGGCAGCAGCGGACGGAAACACACACGAACAATGTCTTATTAATGCGTCTCGTAAAAATCTGACAAATCCATCAGTCTTGGCGGATAATGCTGGGGCAATTCCAAGAAAATTCTTTCTGGATGCTATGGTTGCTGATTTCAAGACAACTCCATTTACACCACCAGTAGATAGATATATAGGCACGAACCAAATATCTATGTCTTTTGACGAAAATGAACGAAAACTTAAATTTGATACACTGCACTTTCCGATATATGTTAATTCTACAAGTCCAGAAGCAGCACCAACAACATTTAATAATGATGCTGTTCCTGGTATTCAATATAATGAACTACCATTCGTTGATGGCGAAACCAACGTTAATGCACCTTCTGGTATGGCCAAAGCATATTCTGGTATTGCTTTTACTGCTATGAGCCCACCATCATTCTGGTCACAACAATTGGGTTTTGAAAATAATACCATCTCCGTAGCACAGAATGTTGTTTCTTGCGATTTTCCTAGCGACGCTTTTGCTGTTCCAAATTCGTTCCAGATAGATAATGCTATTCCTGGTAGGACGATTACGGAGGCAGCAGCAACATTATCGGTTCCTGTGGTAACCAGTTCGGCACCGCAATATACTGGTGGCCCTAACGGAATATTTGCTCGTCCGCTATTTTCCAGCGGAACGGCGGGTTCGGGTGCATCGGTTTCCACGCCTGATACTGTTGCTGTGTTTGCTTCCAAAACATATAATGATAGTATCCAAGATGCTGGATATTTCTTGGTAGATGTATCTCATAATTTTAATACAGATTTTGTGGCGGGAAAGATTGAGAGACCTCTCACGCAAGGTGCAGGAACAACTGGGCACGATACTCTTTCTGTGGTCTCACGATATTACACGGCAAACAATTTTGTTACTGACCAGGGTGCTGGCTCAATTGTATATACTCACAGCGGGGCAAAGCAAAACCTTACTGACCTTGCTATCAGAATTAAAAACCCAGATGGAAGTTTTATTTCAGAAAGCACATTAGGAGACAAGAACTCTGTGTTTATATCCATCAAAAGGGCAAAACAAATCGTAGATGTTGATGCACCCGAAAAAGCTAAATAAGGTCACTCGGAATATACTTGTATGTATAACTCCGTTTGATGTTTTGTTTTTTATCAAAATGTTTGTTACGAACTAATTTAATAAATATTTTGCGAATATATTTTTTATCATAATTGTTTAGGATATAACAGAATACAGCACAAAGGTTAGAATATTTTAAATAACCAAGATTGTGATATTTTCGATAGTCTAAATAAGCTATAATTACGAGTTCATCTGGTGCTTTTAACATAATATAACAAGAGATTATATTATATTAGTTCATACCCAGTTTGTGTGATGGAATGCGTCCGCCACGTCTACATGGTCCAGAATCACGCCATCCACATTCTTCGTATTCTTTACAGGTTTTATTTCTAAATAATTTGACTTCATCCAGCGTCCATTCTTTTTTGGATAAATACCACTGCTTATATTCCGACTTGCCGTTAGGCTTAATAAATATTCGTAACAACCACTCCATATGTCCTTCGTAAATATAATGGGCTACTGTTTGTTTGGGCATAATAGTATTTGGTAAATTATGTCTATATCCTTAAAAATCATCATCATCGGTGCTGGATAAGTATTCTAATTCTTCACCGTCGGTTTCTATACCTGGAACATAATCTGCATCTTCATCACTGTTATAGTCATCGGGCATCAAATCCTCTTCTGGTATGTCGTCTAAATAAGACAGGATTGCTTCTCGCCAGTCTATCTGATTAACACTACCATCGTCATTATATATTATATTTATTTCAATAGGATTGAGATGGGTATTCTGCACAGAAAAAGTGACGGTAATATCATACATATATTTATACGTTTATTTTTTTTATAACAAAATATAAATTTCCATCTTAATAGTTGTATTAACCCACTACTTCTTTTTTGAGTTAATAATTGAGTAAATTGAGTTAATAATTGAGAAATATATATATATAGAATATATTATGTCAGAATGGAAATGTATTACGTGCGATAAAACCTTTGATAGAAAAGCAAATTACGATAGACATTGTAAAACAAAATTTCACATTAGGCGTGCTGCCCAAACTGCAACTTTGCCCTCTCAAAAGACCGAAGTTCCTGATCTGTCACTCCAAAATGCTACAGTATTAAATATGATACAAAAATTACAGAATGAATTGAACGAGCTGAAAGAGAGACCAGTATCACCGCAGCAGCACTCACCTATCTCTCTTGCTCCTGTTCCAAATAAGAAATATACAATTAATCAACTATTGTGCAGGAAGGACACAGGTATAGCCCACCCAGCAGAAAAGTGGAAGTCATTTTTAAATTCAGCATATTATACCGAACACGAGGCAGGCATTATAGAATGTTCAGCCAAGCATATCCAGAAAGCAGCCAATCTTCTTCTTGGTAAATTACAAAACACAGAGCCAGACCAACTACCGATTATAGTCTTGAATAAAAAATCTGGCGTGGAAAAAAAGGTAGCCTACTACGAAGGTGACGATGATTTTATTATACGGAGCGGAATCACCAAAAAAACAAATGTCCAGCTTTACAATTGTTTAGATGTATATTTATCACGGTCGGTGGGACAGTTGTGGTACGAACCACATCTCAAAGAAATCTATCGAACATTACCTATTGAAATAAGAAACAAAGTGCATTATCGTGGCGATGAAGATAGAATAGGATTCTTGGATTTTATGTGTTTAGAAAAACCAGCAAAGAAAAAATCAGACCATAAAAAATGTAGGCACTTTGGTTGCTGGAATTCAAAACTTTACGATGGATATGCCGACTCAACACACCATGTATTCTGGAAGTGGAAGAACCGAGATCTGATTAATGTAGATGGTGGAACATTTAAATTGAACGATGAAGATTACAACGAGTTCAGAGCAGACTTTGCCGAGCACGTGATGAACCACGAATACTACCAAGATTATCTTGATTATCGAAACAACCAACAAAACTGTTATTTTAGCACAGAAGTATGTGCCGTGCAGGAAGATGTATTGGAAGAATTATTTATTCAAGTTTGTATTTTGTGTAATGTGAATGATAAAATAAAATTAAATTGAAATAATAATATATATGAATAGTATATCAAAATGGAATCTTACTTTCAAAAAAGAAAACTTGCACCGAGCACAGTAAAGGCATATATGATTAGGCTGCGAAAATTAAATGATAATAAGCCAGTCACGACGATTGACTTTCTCTCTGATTATGAGTCTATGATTAAAAAAATATCTCATTTAGCAAATAACACCCAGCGTGGATATTTGATTACGATTACGCAAGCATTAAAAAGCACCAATAAATATGACGATGAGAAAGATGTGTATGAAGCGAAACTTGAAGAGTTAGAATACATACGTGAAGAGCAACAAGATAAGTATCGTAAAAGCGAAAAAGAAAAAGAGAGATGGTGTAGTCTGCTGGAATTAAAAGCAGTAGGTGATTACTGGCTGGAATTGATTAATGAGGTCGTGTATAATAAGTTCTCTGCCGTGAAGGTGTTTAATATTTACAAAATGGCGTTGATTTCTCTCTTATATACAGAACAACCACCTATCCGATTAGAGTATGCGACGATGTCGGTGATAGATAATGAAAGTAACATAACCAAAGGAAATAATTATCTTTTACGAGAGAACGGTAAATATATTGTCATATTACAGGAATTTAAAACCAAGAAATCACAAGGAGCAAAACGTATTCCGATTACGTCAGGCAAACTTACCAACATTCTTGACGAGTGGCTGAAATTAAATACGAGCGGATATTTGTTTCCAACGCCAGATTATTCCACGCATATGACGCCAAATGCATTCGGCAAGTTAATTCCAAAGGCTTTCGAAAGTATCGGCAAGAAGATTACGCTGAATATTTTACGGCATATATTTATTAGTGAGCACGTAGATTATAAAGTTTTGGACGAACACGCTTCACTTGCTTCGGCGATGTGTCATAATGTTAATACGCAAAAATCTTATGTCAAAGTTTAAATAATAATGTTTCTAACTTTGCGCAGACCATTACTGCCTATTAAAAAAAAATTGAAATGAAAATTAAATACTAATATATATCAACAAAATGTCTTCCACAAGTTCATCTTATTCTAATTTTATTGAGCCAAAATCTTTCGTACGAGTGCCCATGGTAGAAGAAGATTGCCCTTATGGAAGTGACAGATGCACTAAACTCGGCGACTTGCGATTTAGACCACAACACAGACTTGGTGAATGTAGTGGTTGTAAAGGTGTTTGCGAAGAATGCGAAAATCTGTTATTGTGGATTGAAGACGACAAAACAAATTATAGCGAATGGACCAGAGCAGAATTAGACGAACATAACAGACTTAATCCACAAGCGATAATTGAGTGTCAAGCGTGCGATGATTGCTGTGAGGATAGATATATGAATGATCCTGGCGATTGTGGTAAGTGGGTATGTAACGGTGGTTGCTGTGATGGTTGTTGTGCTGGTAGTGACAGCGAAGATAGCTACGATTCAGACGCAGAATTTGAAAAACTCGCCGATGAAAGAATTGAAGCGTTGGGCACAAAGCCAGACGATGGCGAGAAATATTTTATCTGCGACCACCTCGTCTATGGTGATTGTAAAAACCCAGTTTGGACGCGTGAAGGCGGGTTGAAACGCAACGACCAAGACTTGTGGATGTGTTCTGATTGTTTCGTCGGTGATATGGGGACGGAGCACGCTTGCGGGAGCGGTCCTGTATAATCAGAAAACATCTAACGCCGAATAATAATTTTGATTCTCACATACTAGAAAACTCATTTTTTCATTTACCAACACGAATACGATTTTATGCATTATGATTATGTTTATTTCTCTCTGGATTGCTCTGTGTAACTCACGGAATATTATATCAGAAAGTTCGATAGGCAATCGGTCATCAAGAATCTTCATAATCATATATTAATATAAGAAATTAAATATTCAACATAATGTATATTAATGATGAGTAATGATTTGTTACGCTTTGCCGAGATGGGAACACGTGCATCAGTCTTGGATTTAAAAATTAAAAATAAACAATTAGATATTCGTGATGAAAAGGACAGCACTAAACTGTATGATTTATCTGTGGAATTAATTCATCTCGTGGAAGAAAAAACGCAATTGCTCGTGGGTCTTTTACAATTTACGCAAGAAAAATTTCAAAAGTAAATATATAATGGATAACTATACACCAGCCACCAGCACGACGTGGCCGAGCGGAGATACGTTTGGTCCGACTGCCGAGCCATCACTTGAATTTCCAGAAGGAGATATCGGAGAACACTATGCAGGAATAGCAGCACTTTTAGCAGCAATAGCAGCAGCCATCGGGTCTATTATTTATGCATCTAAACACGTCAAGAGTTCATCGTGTCTTGGAAATAAATGCGAACAAGAGGTAGTCGTAGAAATGCCCGCTTCTGTCCGGCACGAGTCAAAAGTATAAAATCTTGAAAAAAAATATAATAATTAATATATAATGAATAGCGATGGAATTCCAATCCACAACGGCAAGGTTTTGCTAACATCAACGGCAGGAGTAGCAGTTTATGCCGATACATTACCAGCACCGACAGACGATGAGAATGGTCGAAAAGGTTGGCTCTACAAAAAAACAGCAGGAGCAGAAAAGTTAAATTATTATTTTTATTCACAGGGAAGTAAAGCCTGCACATTAGATGAATTAGAAGATGTTTATTTTGTCGGCATAATAGATACGTGGACGAATGTAGCGTCTGTGCCTTTCGTCGTGGTTTATACAAAACCACTTGGCGATGGACAAGACGGCGGACCCTGGTGGCGAACCAAGCGTACATTTAGCATTCACGCTGAAAGCAATATTGTACTGGGAATGCGAACACAATTTTCAATCCACGAAAATCCGACGCCACGATTTCCGTTTGAAAATATTAGATTGAATCAGGTAACAGTAGT
>VMHT01115160.1_pt1 | contig 11098 bp, 9 predicted proteins | sample 4693611 | NCBI WGS metagenome assembly VMHT01 (sample SAMN12280063, study PRJNA550983) | marine metagenome | isolation source: seawater sampled from same location over 5 years 0.02-0.2 micron viral filtrate | place: USA: collected off the coast of southern California halfway between the port... ... | reverse complement strand
TATTAGAAGAGCCGCCAAAAAATTCTCATATCATCATGCTCTCTTCAAGGCCTTTTAAATTAAAAAAAACAATTTTAAGTAGATTAATAAGAGTAAAAATTCAACGGACAGGTTTAAAAAAAGAATTTAATGGAATAAAAATTGATCCACTCTTTTCTGAAATTCTCCATAGAGAATATGATTTAGATGCAATATCAGAGAATGAATTTAATTTTTTATCGGACCTTTTTAAAAACACTATTGAATCATTAGATAAATTTAACTTTTCTAAAGAAAGCATATTAGATTCTTGGAATGACGATTATCTAAACTTTAGATTGGATGTTTTAAAGCAAAATATTTTTCAGACAATTTTAGGAGAATTCAAAAAAACAAATAATAAAAATTTAGTAATAACTTCTTCACTTGATGAAGAAAAACTTTTTTTAATTTTGGAAGAAATTATTTCTCTTCAGGCTTTGTTGGCAAATAAGGTACCTATTAACAAGAGAGTTCAATTAGATGCTATCTTTGATTTCATTAAGTGATAGGTTTTTGTAAAAAACCAAGATTGGAAAAGAAATTAAACAAACTTGTATATATATTGCCAAGCTACTTGAAATGATCGTGTAAGTTTGTGAAATTTGATTAAGCTCTTCGTAACCTTCAGAAATTGCAGACAAAATAGTAATGGTTAGAATTGTGATAAACCAAAAAAAACCTGCCATAAGAATGCATTGAAAAAAGTTTAATTTTGATTTTTTCCAGGAAAGATTCAGAGAGTCAAGTACCGTTTTATCCTCTAAGATTGCGAAGTAATTCACATAGATGAGTAATCCAGCAATAAATATCCCTGGGACAACAAATAAAAGTAGGCCAATACCAATACAAAGGGTAGAAATCAAAGAAAGTATCAAAACTTTTAAAAGAAACTGCCATGAAATAGCGTAATAAACTAAAACGTCTCTATTTTTATTTTCAATCAAGTCATTGGCAATGAAAATGGCAATAATAGTTAATAGAGGTGATATTAAGAAATTATTTATCAACAATAAAAAAATATCAATATTAGAGATTCCTTCTGACAATTTTGATGAAGAGCCAGCATTTGCCAAAAAACCAAAAAGAAAAATTAAAGGAAGAATCTTAATAGTAAAATTCAATCCAAATTTTTTGTAATACTCAAATCCTTTTGATATTGCTTGAAGTGTCATAGAATTAATAAGAGGTTAATTATGATAGAAATTTGGTCTAAACCGCAATGTCCTTTTTGCGACAAAGCAGAAAATTTATGCAAACAAAAAAAATTTGAATATAAGAAATATATGCTGGATGTAGATTTCACTAGGGAACAGATGTTTGAAAAATTTCCTTCAGCAAGAACATTTCCACAAATTACTATTGATCGTGAACTAGTTGGCGGCTATACCGAATTTGAAGCAAAAGTAAGATCTAAAGAATAATTGGAAACCCTTAACAACTATATTCTTTTAGTTGATAGCTACTTCGGAAGCGCTACTTGGTTTCCTTTGCTTTTACTCTCGATAGGTATTTTTTTTACAGTATATTTAGGATTACCTCAATTTAAATATTTTCTACGAGGATGGAGAATTCTATTTTCATCTGGAAAAGGTAACGAAGGACAAACATCTCCTTTTCAAGCTTTAAGCACAGCTTTATCAGGAACGATTGGTACAGGAAACATTGGTGGAGTGGCAATGGCTATTTTTATCGGCGGCCCAGCAGCTTTATTTTGGATGTGGATTACTGCTTTTCTTGGGATGACCACTAAATTTGTTGAAGTTTCCTTGTCTCATGCATATCGAGAAAAAAATAATTCTGGAGAAATGTCAGGTGGTCCGATGGTATACATGGAAAAAGGCTTAAATATGAAATGGCTAGGGGCGATATTTGCCTTTTCTCTCTTAATAAGTACTTTTGGATCAGGAAATATGCCTCAGATAGATAATATCTCAAGTACCATCGAATCAAGCTTTGGAATAGATCCTTTAATGACTTCTGTTGTAATGAGCTTATTAGTAGCTCTTGTAATCATAGGAGGTATACAAAGAATATCCACAATAGCAGCCTCAATAGTTCCATTTATGGCTTTTATATATCTCATGGGAGGATTGAGCGTTTTAATATTCAATTACGAAAATATCATTCCCTCTTTTAAAATAATCATTCTTGATGTTTTTGAAGGCACTTCTGTTGTTGGGGGTTTTCTTGGAGCTTCTTTCTCGTTAGCTTTTACTTATGGTGTTGCAAGGGGATTATATTCTAATGAAGCAGGTCAGGGATCTGCCCCCATTGCACATGCAACCTCAAGAACTAAACATTCGATTGAAGAGGGGTTTGTATCAATTTTAGAGCCATTTATAGATACAATTATAATCTGCACTTTGACTGGTTTAGTAATACTTTCCTCCGGAGTTTGGACAGAAAAATTTAATAACAGTTTTGAAAAGACTTCAATGTATGTCGTGAATGGTACTTTAGAAGAAGAAAAAGACGGTAAAGATATTTTAAATTTTTTATATGGAGAAAATTCATCTCTAAGAAGTTTTTCAGGTGATCTAAATATCATTTCAGGTGAAATTCAAAACAAGGTAACAATTCTTAATAACAGATCCATTGCTGAAGAAGTTATTGTTTATAAAAATAGCATTCCTTTTACAGGGAATATTAGAATCATTAATTCAGAGATTGATACTGATTATGAGTTTGTAGGGAAATCACTTGTAAAATCTGCAGTCTTAACTAGCAAAGCATTCAATAAAGGATTTTTTGGAAGTTATGGTGAGTACATAGTTTCTATTGGATTGTTATTGTTTGCTTTTTCTACCGTAATCACATGGGCTTATTATGGTGACCGTTGCTCTGCCTATTTGTTTGGCGAGTCTTCAATAATCTATTACAGAATTCTCTATATCTTGGCTTTTTTTATTGCTGGAAGCGGATACATAGATACTGAAATAATATGGAATTTTGCATTGATTACAGTTGCTGCAAGTACCTTGCCAAACTTGATTTCGATTTTTCTTTTAAGAAAGCAAATGAAGGATTTAATTTTTTCATATAATAACAAATACAATGATTGATGTAGTTATCATTGGGGGAGGAGTAATTGGATTGACTATAGCCCGTGAACTCTCTCTATCTGGAAAAGAAGTAATTGTTCTAGAAAAAAATGAAAGGTCTGGTGATGTAACATCTTCACGTAACTCTGGTGTAATTCATGCAGGGATATATTTTCAAGAAGATTTTTTAAAAACAAAACTTTGCGTCGAAGGAAATAAACTTATTTATGAATATGCAAAAGAAAAAAAAATAAATCATAAAAAATATGGTAAGTACATAATTGCAACTAACAAATTACAAATTCCAAATTTAGAAGCTTTGTTTAAACAAGGAAAAAAAAATAAAGTTGAATTAGAAAAGACAAATAAAAAAAAGGTTCTTGATAGAAATCCCGGATTAGTATTTCAAGAAGCTTTGTATTCTCCAAGTTCTGGGGTAATTGATGTGCCTGAATTTGTAACTGCCTTGGAAGGTGATATTCAGCATTTTGGCGGGATAATCTCTTTAAGAACTTTATTTTTATCTTCAAGAAAAGAAAAAAATTCTTTTGTTATTGAATGTGAGGCTGAAAATCAATTTTCAATTGAAAGCAAATATTTAATTAATTGTAGCGGTTTAAGCAATGAGATTACTTTAAAAAATATCTCAAGTTTTCCTAAAAAAAGAATTTTTAAAAATTATTTTGCGAAAGGGCATTATTTTAAATATTCAGGTATTACACCTTTTTCAAATTTAATTTATCCAATCTCTGGAAAACACAGCTTAGGTATTCATGTTGGATTTGATTTAGCTGGAGGCATGAGATTTGGCCCTGATTTGGAGTTTGTAAACAAAATTGATTATAGTTTTAATGAATCATTAAAAAACAAATTTATTTCCTCAATTTCTCAGTATTGGCCTAGTCTAGATCCAGAAAAGTTAAATCCAGACTATACAGGCATAAGACCTAAGATAACAAAGCCTACTGAATCTACTAAAGACTTTAGTATACAAACCTTAGATGATCATGGAATTAAAAATTTTATAAATCTCCAAGGTATAGAAAGTCCAGGTCTTACGTCATCTATGGCGATCGCAAAATATGTTAATCATCTTGTTCAGCCAAACTAAGAAGAAAACTTAATTCCTCCGAGGTCTCCCTTAAAGATTCTAATCGTCCGCTTTTACCTGCGTGTCCCCCAATCATATTCATTTTCAATAAAATTGGGTTTCCTGACGATGAATGTTCTCTTAATTTTGGTACATATTTTGCTGGCTCAAAATATTGGACTTGAGAGTCATACAGACTTGAAGTAACCAAAACAGATGGATATGGTTTAAAATCAATATTATCGTATGGTGAATATTTTTTTATGTATAAATATTCCTTTTTCTTTGCAGGATTTCCCCATTCTTTATACTCAAAAGTTGTAAGCGGGATGGACTCGTCTGACATGGTTGTTAAAACATCTACAAATGGTACTGCTGAAACTATACCTTTGTATAGTTCAGGTTCTATATTAATTATTGTGCCCATTAAAAGGCCGCCAGCACTTCCCCCCATAGCAAAAGTTTTTCTTTTGTTACCAATTTTTTTATTTATTAATGCTTTAGTGCAGTCAATAAAGTCATAAAAAGTGTTCATCTTATTCAACATACGACCTTGGTCATACCAATCTCTTCCTAAGTCTTGACCTCCTCGAATATGAGCAATGGCAAAAATAAAACCTTTGTCAATTAAAGGTAAGAAAGATAATTTAAATGATGGTTCTATAGTTAATCCATATGAGCCATAGCCATAGATTAACAATGGAGCAGCTTCAAGTTTTATTCCTTTTTTGAAGATAAGTGAAATAGGAACTTTCTGACCATCTCTCCCTTTTATATGAATTCTTTTTGTAATGTATGATTTTTCATTGAAATTATTTAATTTTTGTTGCCACAATTTTTTTCTTTTGTCAGAAAAAAAAGTTTGAGAATATATTGATGCAGGAGTTACCAAGCTTGAATAATTATATTTAAATGAATTTGAATTGTAGTTAAGATTAGGTGCAAGGCTAGCAGAATATGTGGGATCTTTAAATTTTACATAGGATTTTCTTTTATTATTCCTATCAACCTGAAGTAACTGAGACAAGCCATTCTTTCTTGTTTCAAGAACAACATAATTCTTAAATATTTGAAAACTCTCAATAAGTTCATTTTTGCTATGTTTAATAAATGTTTGCCATTTTTTTTCATCAAAATTATTTAAATTTGTTTTATAAAGAGAAAAATTTTTTTTATTATTTTTATTACTTAAGATAAAAAATTCTTCTTTAGAATCATCAATATAATACAAATGTTTATTTTTCCTTTTTTGAAAAAGGATCAATTTTAAACTGTCCTTTTCAAGATCTAATATTCTATATTCATTAGATTCTGTTTTAGAAATTTCTAGAAATAATCTTTTTTTTGTTCTGCTTAATGAAATACTTAAATTGAATTGTTTATCTTTTTCCTTATATATAAGCCTATCTTGTTTATTTTTAGTATTTAATTTGTGAAAGTATAAAGAGTCAGTTATCAATGTTTTTCTATCTTTTCTTAGATAAAAATAGCCACTTGAATCTTCATTCCAAATTATATTGCCTGCTGATAAACAGTTATTCTTTTCAATTACTTTATTTCTTTTTATATCTTTTACCACAACAGAAAATTCTCTTCTACCGGTAGTATCTTCACCATAAGCTATTAATCGATGATTTCTTGAAGGATAAATACCTGAGATAGAATAATATTTTCTATTTTTTGCTGCTTTATTAAGATCTAGTATTAATTTTTTTTGTTTTTTATCATTTCTATAATACTTCCTGTATTCTGAATTTATTGATATTGAGGAGTAGTAACTAAATCCATCATTCTCAACGGGGAAACTTCTTTCTAAATTGGGTAATTTTCTTTTATAAAAATTGAAAATTTCATTAGATGATATCCCTTCACTCTCAAACCATTTTAAACAATATTTATTTTCTGCCTTTAAATAATCAATGACTTCTTTGTTTTTCCTTTCATCGTCTCTTAGCCAATAATAATAATCAATTCTCTTATCATTATGAGCTGATAAGCTTTTTTTTATTTTTTTAGGTTTTGGCGGTTCTAAAGGTGACACGATGTCGTTTTTTACATAGTTCAAAAAAAAATTATCTATAATTCATTCGATTTTAAGCTTTAACAATTGAATAATGAATCACGATAAAAGGATTTTTAAAGATGAAGTAGATTTTGCTACTTTATTTACTATTCTTTTTGATAATTTTAACTTACTTTTTTCCATCTTTGTAAGCTCATTCTTAATAGTTTCTGTTTATTATTTGAGTTCAAATAGAATTTATCAATCAGAAACCTTGCTTGAAATTAAGAATGAAAAATCATCTTTTCTTCCAGATTCTCTGTCTAATGGCATTAGTAGAGGTATTTCATCTCGCAATTCTTTAGATGCTGAAGTTGAGATATATAAATCTAACTTTACTATACAAGATGGTCTAATATCTTTGAGAGAAAGTAACCTTTTTAAAAAAGAAGATATACCTATTTCGGCTCAATCAATTAGACAAGATCTTGAGGTATATTCAGATGATAATTCTTTATTAACTATTACTTACAAAAATGGAAATAGGGAGTTAGCCAGATATTTTCTTAATCTTCTTAATGATGAGTTTATAAACGACAGAACTAATTTTGCTAGAGAGTCTAGCATTGCAGGAAAAAAATTTATTTCAAATGAAATTCCACGAATAAAGAGTTTATTGAAAGAAGCTGAAGATAAATTAAATAGCTTTAAAGTTTCTACAAATACCTCAGACTATATATTTGATACTGATACTAGAAATACAAAACTTGAAAGATTAAGAAGAAGAATAAATGAAATTGAATTTAAAGAGTTAGAGCTCAAAGAATTTTATAAAGAAAATCATCCAATTTATTTAACTCTTACTCAACAAAAAAATTTAATACTATCTCAAATTAATGAGATTGAATTAGAGCTTCCAAACGTTCCATCAACACAAAGGCGTCTTGAAAATTACAAAAGAGAAGTTGAAACTTATTCAGAAGTTCTTAAAGAATTATCTGAACAAGAACTTTCTTATGCTATGTTAGAAGCTTCTAGTATAAGCAATGTTAGAATCATAAATAGAGCTTCGGAAAGCGTACAAATATCTCCTAGTTTGATTATATTTTATTGTCTTTTTTTAGTACTTTTTTTTGTATATTCTTTTTTACTGACAAGACATTTTTTAGGAGGAAAAATAACCCACCTAGACTCTCTAATAGACTATGTTGGGAAAGAAAAAATTTTAGGCGAGCTCCCTAACCTAAAAGAGGAAACTTCTTCAAGAAAAGAAATATCTTTCAATGTAGCGGAAGAACTACTTAATAAAACAGTGTATGAGATTACACATTCAGAAAAAGAAATTAAATCAATTGCAGTTATAGGCTCAAGAAAAGGAGTGGGTAAAACTGAAATAGCAAAAAGATTATTTAATAAGCTAAAAGCTAGACACAAGGTCTGTCTCATTGATTTAGACTACAGAAAAAAAGGAATTAAAAAAGAATTGTCTAACCAAACAACTTTTAAAACTTTTGAAGAATTTAATAAAAATACTAAAGACTTTATTTTTGAAAATGACAGTTTAATTGTTCCTTCTTTAGATGTTCAAGATCCATCAGATTTCTTTACAAGCGATGAATTTAAAAATCAAATCGAAAGTTTAAAAAAGGAATACGAGTATATCATTTGCGATACTCCGCCTTGGAAGCTATTTGTTGATGCAAAAATAATAACTAAATATTTTGATATGCCCCTCTATATAATTTGTAATCAGCTATCGTCTTTTCAGGATATAGATTTATTTTTAAAAGAACAAAGCAATCGAGAATCTGTTAGATATTTTTATAATAAGTTTAATTTATATTTCAATTTTTTATGGTACAAATACCAATATCCATATTATTCAAGGAATTATTACTATGACTACCATGATTATTCATCCTTAAGCTCTTCATTTTTATCAAAAAAACTTATTAATAACTTTCCCTCTTTCTTTTTTGACTATTTTTCAAGAATAAAACAATTTTTAAAGGAAAAATTATGAAAATTTTATTTTTTATCTTGCTTCAGTTTTTACTGATATCCTGTTCAATCGGAACTTCTTTTAAGCTTAATGAAATTCGTTCTTTTAAAGGCACTTTGATACCTGAATTGTCTGATGAACCTATTCTAATAGAGAAAATTTCAATGGATTTAATTTTAAAAGAAAAAAATAAAGAGTCTTTAAATCTGCCGCTAAATCTTTTAAATTTTCAACCTAGCTCATATAAAGTTGGATCTGGAGATGTTTTATTTATTTATGTTTATGGAGAAACAGAAAGACTTTCAGCTGCTTTAGCAAGAGGAGCTGCAATTAATCCTGTTTTTGAAAAAATAGTTAGAGATGATGGAACAATTTTTTATCCTAATGCAGGTATTCTAAAAGTTTCTGGAAAAACAGTAGAAGAAATAAGATTACTTCTGACAGATGCTCTATCCGATGTTTTAAACAATCCACAAATAGATGTTTCGGTTACAGAATTTAAATCTCAAAAAATTGTTGTTTCGGGTAGCTTTGAAAGTGTAGGAACTGTTCCAATAACATCTGTCCCAATGACTTTAAATCAAGTATTAGCAAATGCAAATCCATTTGGCGAGAATGGCTTAAGACCTTTGGGAGATCTAACTTCTGTAAAATTTACTAGAGATGGCTTTACCTATGACATAGACATAGAATATTTATCAAGAAAATCTCAAATTCAAAATTATATTTATTTAAAGGATGGAGACGTAATTCATATGCCTGATAATTCACTTAATCAAGTTCATGTACTGGGAGAAGCCAGCAATCCTATATCTATAAATATTTCTAGAAAAAATATTCCCTTATCTGTAGCTCTTGCTCAAGCAAGGGGATTAAATCAATCTACTGCAAAGGGCAAGGAAGTATACATACTTAGAAATAAAGATAATCAAGGCAATCCTAGAATTTTCAAAACTGATATGTCATCTCCCTCAGGCTATCTTTTAGCAAGTGAATTTAATTTACAGTCTAAAGATATAGTTTTCATTTCAACTGCAGGAGTTACTTCATGGAGTCGTTTTATAAATCAAGTATTACCATTTACAGACTTTATAAATTCATCTGAGAATACTAATTTAATTAAAAATTAAACAACTAGTTTTAAAGTCTTTAGAATGAAATTTTTTTTTGTTCTCCTTTTTCTGAGTAGTAATCTTTTTTCAAATTTAAGTATTCAAGAATTAGACTTTATAAGAAAAATATCGGATGAAAGTTCTGAATCTATCGTATTAAATGGAACAAAGTTCTGTAATGAATATTTTGAAAAAAATAATGCTAGAAGATTAAATGTTAGTATAAATAATTTATACAGCTGTAAATATTCATCTAAGAGAAATAGATTTTATATATATATGGTAGCAGTTGAAAAAAAGGGTATGTCAATATCAATTAAGAATTTTTGCAAAGAGCTCATAAATTCTATGCCTGAAATATCTGATCACATGGATAAAAAATTACAATTTCAAAAAAAAGAATATCTAAATGGTTTTTTCGTAGATAATTTTTTTAATAAAAAAATATTAAATTTTTCTAATAATTTTTCAAAGGATCAAAGGACAATATCCAATGAAATAAACGAAATTATTCTTAATAAAAGATTTGAATTTACCAATAATAATTTCGAAAATAATAAAATAGTTCAAAAGGAGTTAAATAAGATAAATAAGATTTATAAAAAAATTATAAATAATTCACATACTAATTTAGATAAAATTATACAGAATCGTTTAAACGAAATTGTTAGATATAAAATTTTTGTTAATGATGTAAAAAAATTTATGTCATATAGTTGTAATTGGATTCCAGGAAAGGGTATAGATCCCTATGTAAAAAGAGAAAAGTTTATCGAATTTGAGAACATTTAGGAAAGTAATAATGAATGAAATTTTAAAAATTAATAATATTAATATTTGGTATGAAGATTTTGGTGATACTACTAATGAAACAATTCTTCTTATTATGGGAGCTAATGCTAATTGTAAGCAATGGGATCAAGAATTCATTGATCAATTGGTAGCGAATAATTTTCATGTAGTCAGGTTTGATAATAGAGATGTTGGTAAAAGCACATATTTTGGAAAAGAACCTATATTTAATAAATTTTTAAAAATTCTTCCAAATTTTCTATTAAGAATGATAGTTAATAGTATCTTTGGCTTAGCTGTTGATGGTGAGGGGAAGTTTAAGTTTAACGAATCAACATCAAATCAATATAATTTATTAGATATGGCTAAAGATGCAGTTTCTTTGATGGATGTTTTAAAAATTGATAAAGCACATATCATAGGAGCTTCAATGGGCGGTATGATTACTCAAATTATTGCTTTGGATTATCCAGAAAGAGTTCTAAGTATTACACCGATTATGACTTCTCCAGGAGTTCAAAATGAATCTTTATCTGGACCTACTAAAGAGTTGCTTGAAGCTATGAAAAAGTCTTTTGTATTTAACCTAAAAGGTAGAATAGAAGATGGAGTTGTTGAAATTTATAGACAACTTACAGGTTCGCGTTTTCCTTTTAATGAACAAGATTTTAGAGAAAAATTAAAGCCAGTTATTGCTCATGGAAATAATCCTTTCGCTCTTCATGGAGCTGCAGTTGGTGCAAGTCCAGACAGAACCAGTCGTCTTCATGAAATCAGAGTTCCTACTCTTGTTATTCATGGAACCGAAGATGCAATCTTGCCATTAGATCACGGAATAGCAGTTGCGGAGGCTATCACAGATTCAAAAAGAATGATTATGGAAGGAGTAGGGCATGAAATACCTGAAGAGCTGTTACCCGAAATAATTAACGAAATTGTTGCGAATATCAGAAGAGTATCTTCAAATTAACTTAAATACTTTTTAGCGTTCAAGGTAAAAATTTCATTTATTTCTTCTTGATTTAAGCCTTGAATCCC
>VMHT01039859.1_pt1 | contig 11098 bp, 7 predicted proteins | sample 4693611 | NCBI WGS metagenome assembly VMHT01 (sample SAMN12280063, study PRJNA550983) | marine metagenome | isolation source: seawater sampled from same location over 5 years 0.02-0.2 micron viral filtrate | place: USA: collected off the coast of southern California halfway between the port... ... | reverse complement strand
TTTATTTGCTGATTCAGAAGCATCGTATACATCTGTAGCTGTATCAGGACTAGCACCACATTTAATAGTTGACCCAGTACAACAAACATCAATCAAGGGTGCGTTAAATAGAAGTGAGTCATATGCATTCTTACTAAACAGTGATGGTACGTTAGCTGTATTTTATTCTATACGTGGAGAACAAAAACAAGGTTGGTCCTTATGGGATACAACAGGCAAGTGGCATTCAATATGTTCTATACATGAAAGATTGTTTGTTGTTTGTTCAAGAAACGATGGCTCAGGTACAACCAAGCTATTCTTAGAAGAGTTTCAAGTAGCTATGCCTATGGATTTCTGTGATGAATTTAGTGCATCAAACAGTGTGTTTGGTAGTTTAACTTCACACTTTTCTAATGGTGCAGTTGTTAAAGCAATTAGTGGTAATGATTATCTTGGAGAGTTTACAATCTCTGGAGCACAGATAGATGCATCATTAGCTAAATCAGGTGTGTCCACTGGCTTTATAGGTTACGCATTCGTTCCTCTCATCACGACCTTGCCAGTGGATGCAGGTATTATTGGTGGCCCTCTTACTGGAGAGCCAAGAAGAATTAGTCGTGTTGTATTAGATTTACATTCTACTTTAGCTGTATCAGTCAATGATAAAGACTTAGTGTTTAGAAATGTTACTGATGATATGTCAGCAGATAGAGTAGCAGTTACAGGTAAGGAAGAGTTTAGGGTGCTAGGATACAGTCGTGACCCACGAGTCAATGTATCACAGAGTTATCCTTTTAGTTTAGACTTAAATGGTATGGTAGTGGAGGTAGCGTTCGGATGAGTTATTGGATGGTTGCAGGTGCAGTTCTAAGTGCCTATGGTTCAATGCAAGCAGGAAAGGCTAGGCGTGCCGAAGCAAGAGCACAGCAAGCACAGCTAGAAGAACAGAAGAAAGATGCTAAGGTTACAGCAATGCAAGAGCACAATATACGCATGAGCAATCTTAATACGATGCTAGGTATAAACGAATCCATAGCTGGAGTCATGGGTAGAGATGTTGGTAGCGATAGATCATTAAAAGCCATAAGAGAAAGAACCATACGAGAAGCTAGAACCACTGAAGATAGAGCAAGACTTCAACTTGTTAGCCAACAAAGTCAACGTTCTATGGGCATACAGATTGCAGGCATGAGAGGTCGCAATGCTATGAGAGCAGCAAGATTCCAAGCTATGGGAAGCTTATTAAAAGCAGGCAATCAATATTCTCAAATATCAGGCACAACCCCTAATCCAAGTTTTCATGGTGGTACATAATGGCAGAATTTCTTAAAGCTAAAACATCTACATTTGTTAACAAGCCTATGGGCGTTATAGACACTAGAACAGGTGGAGCAGATGTTGGCAATGCTTTAGCTAATCTAGGCAATCAAATATCACAGATGGCATTTGAAGAAGCTGTTGTAGATCAAGAGCAAGCAGGTAAGGATTATGTTGCATCATTACAAACAAGAAATGATAAAGGTGAATTACAGTATGTAGAGTTACCAAAGAGTTTGAGTAAAGTTGCAACAAGAGCAGCAACACCACAGCTACGTAAAAGGTATGCAAACGAATTACAGCTTGATACAAGCAGAAAGCTAACTCAGTTACACACAGAAAACAAAGACAATCCTGTAGAGTTTGACAGGAAGGCTAATCTTTATATTACAGAAACAATTAATACTCTTAAAGAAAATGGCTATGGTGAAGTAACTGGGCAGTTTGCAACAGATGCTTCGGGTCTTATGGTACAGCATTCTAACAAACTAAAGATGGATGCATATAAGAAACAAGAAGAAGTTGCTAATGAAAAACTTAGAGTTATTACAAGTAACAATTTAAATGAGTCATATCAACTTCGAGTAAATGGTAAGAGCAATGAAGCAGACAAATTAGATCAGGTAAGTATTAATAATTACAAAGAGTTAATAAGTAATGACGCAATAAATGCACCATATTATCAAGAACAAATATCAAAAATAAAAACTAATAATAGACAAGCTGTTATGGAAGTTGAGTTTCGCAAGCTTAATGCAGCACAAATGGCAGCATACAACAGAAGTCTTACATTAGGTGTTATTGATGATGAGGATAAAGGATTACTGTCTGGATACACTGATAAACATTTTCAAGATCAACGTAAAGATTTAAATCCTACTGAAATAAGATTACTTACATCTTGGGCATCCACAACAAAAGGTAAGTTTGCAGATGCACATAAAGCTTCTGCTAAGGTAATTGGTTTTAAAAATGCACAGTTTAATTGGACAAATGGAAGAGCAAACACAGGCAGTAAATCAGAGAGCGATAACATTGATGGTGCTATAGGTATGTCTCTAGGCATTGGAAGAAAAGTTAATTCAATAGATATGTTAAGTTTATCACCAGAGAGACTTACAAACGTAAATACAAATCAAAAGATTAACGCTACAGTTGCTTCTTCATTTAAGAATATAGTTAATAATCCTGCTGTAGTAGCTACGCATATAGCTAATTTAGAAGAACAAGACAACAACAATGCTGCTGAAAGAGCAGCTAACAATTATGTAAACATTGCATCGGTTGTTTCTGGTAAACTTGGTATACAAAAAGAAAAAACTGCTAAGGCAATTCAAGTAAAACAATTAATGAGAGATGGTAAGATGAGTGCCGTTGATGCTTTTAAAGCAGTTCATGTTCCACCAGAAGATGCTAAAGCGATAGCTATGGATGTAAGGGATAAGGTCATAGCTAATGATTCTAGTATTACCGAGGACAATTATAAACAATCAGCTTACATAAAGAATCAAGTTAAAAAGATTGGCCTTGAATATGAACTAGATACTAAAGAAACTAATACATTAAATATTATTTATCTTAATGCATTAAGGGCTAAAGGTGCTACACCAGAAAGTGCTAAAGAAGTTGTAGAAGAATTTATAGAAGAAGTTTACAAAGAAGATGAAACAAGTTTTAATCCATTTGAAAAAACTACTGGCACAAGAGATACAGGTTCTGTTTCTGCATATTACAACGATGATGAAAGAGAAAAGGTTATATCTATTTGGCAAACAACAGTTGATCAAGACATAAATCAATATACAGATGAGGACAGATTAGTAATTGGTGACAATGTATTTCTTATGGCAGACCAAGGTAATGGTAGTACTGGCTATGGTAGATGGACATTAGTTGACGCTGATGGACTGCCAATCAAAGATGACTTTGGTGTAATAACATTTGATACTGACCAAATAACACAACAGCTACAAGAAGAAATAGAAAATGAAAGAAAAGAAAATGAAGCTGAAGCAACCCTAAGTAAAGGTTGGTGGCAAGATATAGGTTCTGATTTTATAGGTTGGTACACTGGACAAAAAGGATCAGGTCTCATTAGAATGAAAGATGGGCCACAAAGTTTGATACCCGGCCAAGACATGACAACTGATTTAGAAATAGCAAACAGAGAACAGACAAGCGTTGATGTGGTAGAAAGCGTTGTTCCTAAATCCGATCTTGTCACAGCAACACAGAACGTAGCGTCTGATGTAAGTGGTTTTGTTTCTGATACAGGCGAAAAGTTTGTAAGAAATCTTGAGATTGTATCTGAGAAAAGCGTAGAGTTACAAAATAAAATATATGATTTATTTAAAAAAGAAGGCTCAGAAGTACTAAGAAGTTCTCCTGAGTTTATACAACTTACATCATTGTTAGGGCCTGACCCTATTGATACTATTGTCAATTCTGTTAAAGCAATGAGACCTATTGATGCTCATGTAACAGCAGTTGAGCAGTTAATTGAAGATGAGGGATTTAGCTCTATACAGTACCCTGATGGTGCAGGTAACTCGGTTGGTTATGGTTTTGCAATTACAAGCCTAGAACCTGATGAGCGTGCACTGTTACCTGACATTAATAAGGTAACTAAGCCACAAGCTAAAGCAGTCTTAAATCTAAAAGTTAAAAAGATAACTGATAAGTATCGTCGTGACGTACCCGATTGGGATACATTATCTGCTAAAAGACAAGCTGCTTTAATTAACTTTGCATTTCAATTAGGTTACGAAAATGTAACTGCACAAGGTCCTGACCCTACAAGACAATGGCCAATGTTTTTTGATTTACTTAAGAGAGCAACTAAAGAACCATCAGGTTCTGATTCAAGAAATGAAATGTTTGCTAGAGTAAGAAACAATATGGTTTACAACTATTCTCCACAAGGAAGAACGTATACTACTTGGTTTAATCAAACACCTGATAGAGCAAAGTTAGTAGCACAAAAAGTTAGAGGGTATTAATGTCTGAAATATTTTACAGAGATTCTGAATACACAAGCTTTGCACCAAGAAAAAATCCTATAGCAAGACCCGTATTTACTGAGTATCAAAAACATTTAGATGCACCCGACCCATCATTTGGAGAAACATTTTCAGCACATCTTGGCTATCAATGGATGCCTGTTACTAATTTTATACAGGAGCAAATTACATTTACAGATCAAGAGAAAGACCCAGACTTTAGATGGCAAGACCAAGATGAGACAGATAGCTACTATCAATTTATGAATGAGTTATCTAGGGCAAAGAACAGAGAGCATTATGACTTTATTATGTCAGGCATTGATCAGGGTATTAAGCGTAGAGAGACAATGGATAGAGGTGGTTTGTTTCCTGCATTGGTTGCAGGAATAGCAGACCCACTTAACATAGCATTTGCTATGCCAGTATTTAATATGGGAGTTAAGGCTGCTTGGGCAACAGGCTCTGTGTTTGGCGTAGCTAAAGAAAGTGCTAAGGTTGGCTTTGGTTTTGGCATAGCGTCTGAATCTATACGTGCTCCTTTTGATCCTATGAATACACCACATGAAGTTGCAATGAACATTGGAGCATCAACTGTAATGACTTCATTACTTGGTGGTGGGATGAAAGGTATAGCTAACACATACTCTGGTATGAAGTTAAAGAAGCTTAACAAAGAGATGGCTGATCTAAAAGAGAAAGGTGAGTTCGTTGGGCCTGAGCCTTTTACTCCTGCGACTCCTGAAGTAAAGCCTGTTACTCCTGAAGCAACAACTACTACACCTAAAGAACAGATTGTTGATCCTGCTATAAAGCGTAGGACAATATCTGAAATGTCTGATGAACAATTAGAGATGACCTATGGTAGAGAGTTTAATGTAAAGAAAATAGTTCGTGACCCTAAGACAGTTGACGATTTAAAAGCAAAGCATGACAAAAAGAATGTGCTAGGCTCACACATACATTCAGACGAGGGTGGTACTGTATTTGTCGATGTTAAGAGAACTAAAGAAAAGTTTCTAAGATTAAAAGAAAAAGCTAAAGACAAACTGAAAGGTTACGCTGAATTAGAAAAGCTAAGAGATACTGGTAAATATACTGATGCAGCATATCAACATTCTAAATTTGCATTTGGTAATATAGATAGGTTTAGAGATGAGAATGAGTTTGTAGACTTTGTTATCTTTCATGAACTTATGCATGGTAAGTTTCCTAGACTAGCTGATGAAACAAATCTTGCCTATGAAATGCGTATTAATACACTTGCATTAAACAGAGCACAAACCGAACGTCTTAAAACAAGCACCAAGACTGGTGCTATCAAAGAAACAATCTACTCAAGAATAGGTTTTGTAAGTAAGTTCATACCATCAAGAATTATTAATGAAGCTAAAGACTTGAGTGTATTAATCAAAGATGATTACAACAAGATGTCATTCAATGCATCTGTTGCCTTAGAGGGCAATCAATATGGTAAAGCATCACAGTCTTTATCAGCAAGGGCAAAGCTACATGGTGGTAAAGCATACGCATTAAGAATAAGAATGCGTGAGAAGTACATGAAATTCATGAAGTCTCGTGTTGGTACAGGTGAGTTCATGGGGTTTGATGTAGCATCTATATCAGTAAGAGCAAACAGATACATGCGTGGAGACACAACTCAAAAGACATACGACGAATGGTTTGATGATTTGGTTATGACACACATCGACAATGGCAATCCAGAATGGCATGCAGCTAATTACAAGATGTTACCGGAAACAATTAAAGAAGCACTAGATGATCTTGATGCTTTGTTCCGTTCTATTGATGAGCAGGCTAGAGAAGTTGGCGTACTTGGTGATGATGTGGGTATACGCAACCAACTAAAACAAATAGCAAATGATATAGAGAACAATGAACTTGAACTCCCTAAGCTAAGAGCAAGCATTAAATCCGTCATGGACAATGCTACTGAACGTGCAATGCGTAGTGGTAGTAAATCAGACAAGCCACAGCTTACAGTCAAGCAAGCTAAATATATAAGCAGTCTTGAAGCTGATATAGCTATTGCTGAAAAAAGAATTAAGAATGGTAAGTTAAATACTATATGGTTGAATGGTGTGCTTAACTCACCAACACGTAAGAACTATAAGTTCCCAATCTACTATGACAAAGCTACATTGTTACAGAGTGCAGAGAAGCGTGAGGCTTTAACTAAAGTATTTGCTGATCACTTTCTTGAGGAGGGTACATACAAGAAATGGGATGGTGACAAGTGGATAGACGTAGAGATCAGAGGTAAAGCTGACAAAGCAAGAGCCGAAGCAGAAGCTGTTGTTAATAAGATTCTTGAGATAGGCGACAACTTACATGAGAATGGTGTTGGTATGGGTAAAGGCAAACACCTTATGATACGTGCTACCAACATACCTGAGTGGAAAGTAAAAGACTTTATCATTAGAGATGATCGTGTGATTGAGAACTACTTAGATAAGATGGGATTTAGAATTGAGTGGGCAAGAACATTTGGCAGACAAACTATTGATGACTTGCTTGAGACACACACAATCATAATGAAGTCTGATGGCCTATCAGACAAAAGAATTGCACAAATAAGAACTAACTTCTTAGCTGACTACGAAAGAGAATCAGGACAGATGATTCGTTCTGCTGACAGGTGGGATAATAAGTACTCAAGACTTACTAAGAAAGTTGCAGGTATGACATATCTTACAGGTGCAGGTGTCACATCTATAATTGAAACTGTTGCTATGCCTATATTTGAACATGGCTATGGCCGTGTGTTTAGAACTGCAGTACAGGCTGTTGATGGTAACTGGGATAATATAAAAGCTAACGTAAAGAATCTACGTTATGTAAACGAGGGTATGGAGATGGCTAAGTCCATAGCACAGAAACAATTTCTTGTAGACTCAGCAAGAGATATGCAACCCGGTCGTCTTGAGCGTGCTGTTGAAGCAATGGAAAAAGGCTTTTATATAGGCAATGGCTTATCGATTATTACTAAGATAGGTAAAGAAATTGATATGGCTATACGCATACCTAAGTTTTACGAGCAGATTAATAATCTCAAAAATAATATTAAGTCTGCAGCTAAAGATGAAGAAGAACTAAACAGGTATGGTATTACGAGAGATGTAGCTGTGCGTATATCTAACATGCCATGGGAGAAAACAGAATCAGGTATGCCAGTCCTGAATCTAGCTGAATGGCCTGAAGCAACTGCATTAGATAGAGAACTTAAAAGAACTATGATGACTTATCTTGCATCTGCATCACGTAATACAATCATGCATGCTACTGCATTTGATAGGCCTATGATTATGGATGGCTTTGTTTATGTAAAGCATAAGCCGTGGATGAATAGATTAGGAATAACTGTTGATGAAAGAGCAAGTATTAAGGTAGGCAAGAACATTACGTATCCAATGGCACGAGTTGAATCTGGTGTGATGGCATTTCCTTTTCAGTTCTATAACTTTGCATTTGCAGCAACGAATAGAATTGCAGCGTCTATGTTAGACCCATCAAGACAACATAGAATGGCAGGTATGTCTGCTCTTATGGCAATGAGTTATGTTACATTACTTATCAAGAAGCCTGACTGGTGGTTTGAGAACAAGGATATGCCTGAGTTAATGATGCGTAGTTTTGAAATGTCTGGTATCACAGGTATATATTCAGACTTAGCTTATCAAGCATTGCATTCTGCAATAGCTACAGGATTACATAATCCAGATGACTCTTGGTTAAAGGGAAAGTACAAGCCGACAGTTGGGGATCAGTTTGCAGACTTTGCAGGTGCTACACCCGGTATGATGAGAGAGTGGGTTCTTGGTGCACACGAACTATTGACAGATCAATCGGCTGAAGGTCTGAAAAGATTCTCGTACAATTTGCCGATAATTGGTTTAACACCTTTTGCTGAGGACATGAGAGAGCTTTCGAGAAGTATTACAAGACAATGATTTGTGCGTTGCACACAACATTAACAACAAATAAGGTGCGAATATGACAATAGCTTTGAGTGCAAATACCCCAAGAGTCTCATACACTGTAGCACAGGGTGCAACACAGACAGCATTTACTGTGAACTTCGAGTTCTTTGATGAAGCTGATCTTAACTTTTATGTTGATGGCACACTTAAAACTATATCCACACATTACACAGTATCAGGTGGTGATGGGTCTACTGGTACAATAAATACAACATCAGGTAATTCTGTTGTAGGTATTACAGGTGGCTCTACTGTAGTAATTACAAGATCAATAGCTTTTGCTAGAACTACAGACTTTCCATCATCAGGTGCATTTGAAGTTGCTACTTTAAATACAGAGTTGGATAGATTTACAGCGATTGCTGCAGACATATCAGACGAGACATCACGATCAATGCAACTTGCAGATCAAGATACTGCAGTAAGTATGACGTTACCTTTGAAAGCTGACAGGGTTGGTACAGTTTTAGGATTTAATGCAACTACTGGTGCAGTAGAAGCCGGACCAACAATTACTGCAGTTCAGTCTTTGTCAGCAGTCACAGCATCTATCAATTTATTGGGTACTTCTGCCGTAGTAGAAGACATGGGTTTACTTGCAACTTCTGCAGTTATAGAAGACATGGGGATATTAGCTACGTCTGCTAACGTAACAGCTATGGGATTACTAGGAACTAGTGATGTAGTCGCTGATATGGCTTTGTTAGGAACTTCTGATGTTGTGGCAGACATGGCATTGTTAGCTACTTCTGATGTTATATCTGACATGAATACACTAGCAACTAGTGATATAATTACTGATCTTAATACACTAGCTACCAGTGATATTGTTACTGATATGAATCTATTGGCAACCAGTGCCAATGTTACAGCAATGGGTTTACTTGGAACGTCAGGTAATGTTACGGCAATGGGTCTACTTGGAACAAGTACTGTTGTAACAGACATGGGAATATTAGGAACTGCAGCTATTGTTGAGGACATGGGGATACTAGCAACAAGTGCCAATGTAACTGCAATGGGATTGTTAGGTACAAGTGATGTTGTTACTGATATGGGATTGTTAGGTACGTCTGCAGTCGTAGAAGATATGGGTTTGTTAGGAACAAGTACTAACGTAACAAACATGGCAACATTGGGTGCAAGTGGTGTTGTTGCAAACATAGCCACAGTAGCAGGTGCAAATTCTAACATATCAACTGTTGCAGGCTCAATATCTAATGTGAATACAGTAGCAAGTAACATAGCAACAATTTCATCTAAGGCATCTTTAGATGATGCAACTGCCTTAGCAATAGCTTTAGGATAAGGAGTAAAATATGGCAAACACATTTAAGGTAGTATCACATGATGTTATGCCTGCTAGTGCAGGAACACCAGAAGATTTATATACTGCACCAAGTAGCACAACGACTGTGGTACTGGGATTAATAATAGCGAATGTTCATACAAGCCAAGTAACAGCTAGTGTAAAGCTAGTATCTGATACAAGTGGTGGTGGTAGAACAGCTACGAATACAACGACATTCTTACTGAAAAATGCACCAGTACCAGTAGGAGGTTCACTAGAGATATTATCAGGTAACAAGGTTGTGTTGGAAACTACAGATAAACTACAGATAGATTGTTCTGTGGCAGACAAGGTATCAATTACACTAAGTATCATGGAGATTACATAATGCCTTATGTTGGTCAAACCATAACTGATGTATTTCCTACGTCTATTAGTGTTGATAGTGCAACGATAAGTGGCAATACAACTATTGGTGGTACGTTAGGTGTTACTGGTGCTTCTACTTTATCAGGCACATTAGGTGTTACTGGAGTGTCTACATTATCAGATAACATTGTTTTTGGTGCATCAGGCAAAGGTGTTCATCTTGGTGTAACGTCTGCTACTGCATCTAATTTGGTTGACGATTATGAAGAAGGAACTTTCACAGCTCGTCTTTATGGTGCAACAAGTGGTACTGGAACAAATGTAACTACAACTGCAAGTTATATTAAAGTTGGTAAACAAGTAACAATAGGGGGATATTTTCAAAATGTAGATTTGAGTTCTATGTCAGGCTCAACCCAAATAAATGGGCTACCTTTTACTTCTAATGCAGAAGCATCTAATTTTGCTACGGGAGCTTTTGCTTTGTATGGGTTTACTTTTACTGGAATTGTTACTCCTTATCTTGGAAGCAATGGCACTAATATAGATATACTTGATTCTAGGTCAAATTCTTCTTGGATAGGTCTAGCTATACCACAAGCATCAGGAAAATACATGATTTTTTCAATGACTTACAAAACAGCTTAGTTTTTTTTAAATTAAAAGGAGTCAAAAATGGCAATTACAAAAGAAAATGAAATACCTAAAATAGAAGTCGTAGGTGGCTGGAACATACAAGTTGCTACAGATACAGTCATTAAAGAAGATGGCACAGAAATTAGTAGGTCAAGACATAGGCACGTTCTGCAACCATGCACATCATCAAAAGATGGCGATACATGGACACACACAGACACCAACATAAGTGGTGAAGCTACTGAAGTACAAGCAATAGCCAATGCAGTATGGACAGATACAGTCAAAGCTAATTACAAAACATTTGTGGAATCACAAGAGGTATAATCAATGGCATATATAGGCACAAGTCCAAGCAATGGAGTAAGGCGAGTACACACCTATACTGCAACTGCTAATCAGACTACATTTACTGGCAGTTCTACAGAGGGTGTTACTCTTACCTATGCAGATACAAACTACATAGATGTATTTCAGAATGGTGTATTGCTAGGTAGTGCAGA
>VMHT01003415.1_pt1 | contig 11098 bp, 22 predicted proteins | sample 4693611 | NCBI WGS metagenome assembly VMHT01 (sample SAMN12280063, study PRJNA550983) | marine metagenome | isolation source: seawater sampled from same location over 5 years 0.02-0.2 micron viral filtrate | place: USA: collected off the coast of southern California halfway between the port... ... | reverse complement strand
GTGCATCCTTTGCTTGCCGAGTCTGTCACACAATTCCAAGCTCAAGCTTATCGTGAGATGCTGCCAGCGGGTGGCCCTGTTCGCACACAGGTTATGGGTGCCGATACTCCAGACATTGCTTTGCAGGCGCAACGTGTCAAAGATTATATGAACTACATGATTACCTACGAGATGGAAGAGTATGATCCTGAAACAGATCAGATGCTTTTCTATTTACCGATTATTGGTTCTACATTTAAGAAGATTTACTTTGATCCTTTGCTTCAACGTGCAGTTAGCAAGTTTGTGCATGCTGAAGATCTTGTTGTTCCTTACGGAGCGACAGATTTACTGACATCTCCTCGCACAACTCATGTTATTCGCATGGATAAGAATGAAGTATTGAAGCTCCAACTCTCCGGCTTCTATCGTGAGACAGATATTGATGGCAATATGGAGTCTGATGATTATAGCGAAATTCAGGAGTCTGTTGACAAGGCTCAAGGCGTACAAATGTCTGGATCTGGCTCTGAAGAGGTAACTCTTTACGAAGTTCATACATCTCTTGACCTTGAAGGCTTTGAGGATATGAAGGCAGACGGCGAAATGAGCGGTTTAAAGCTGCCTTACATCGTGACAATTGTTGAATCTACAGGCGAAGTTTTGTCCCTGCGTAGAAATTACTCTCAAGATGACCCTATGATGCGTCAAAATCAGTATTTTGTGCATTATAAGTTTCTTCCGGGCTTGGGTTTCTATGGATTTGGCCTTACGCACATGATTGGCGGCTTATCTCAAGCCTCTACAAGCATTTTACGGCAGTTAATTGACGCTGGTACGCTTTCTAACCTTCCTGCTGGTTTTAAAGCTCGTGGCGCTCGCATTCGTGATGAGGATGAGCCTCTACAACCCGGTGAATTTCGTGATATTGACGCTGCTGGCATGGATATTCGCCAGTCTCTTATGCCTTTGCCGTTTAAAGAGCCTTCACAGACCCTGTATAGCTTATTAGGCTCCTTAATTGACTCAGGAAGGCGCTTTGCGTCTATGGCTGACGCGAAGGTAGGGGAAATGGGCGGAGAAACGCCTGTAGGCACTACAATGGCGATTATGGAGCGTGGCACAAAGGTTATGTCCGCAATCCATAAAAGGCTTCATTATTCACAGAAGATTGAATTTAAGCTTTTAGCCAACATATTTGCCCGTAACATGGCTTCTATGTACCCATATGCGGTTCCGGGTGCGCCTCCAGAGATTAAACAGCAGGACTTTGATGACCGCATTGATGTTTTGCCTGTTTCAGATCCCAACATCTTTTCTATGTCGCAGCGCATTGCTTTAGCGCAAACACAGTTACAGCTTGCTCAATCAAACCCTGAAATTCATGGTGGTCCGCAAGGTCTTTATCAGGCATACAGGAAGATGTACGAAGCTCTTGGTGTGACAAACATTGACAGTGTTTTGCCTGTTCCGCCACAGCCTCAACCGATGAACCCTGCAAAAGAAAACCAAGAAGCTTTGCGGAATCAGCGATTGCAGGCGTTCCCAGAACAGAACCATGCGGCTCATATTGAGGCTCATTTAGCCATGTTGTCTACGCCAGTAGCACAGGCTAATGCTAACATAATCATGACCATTCAAGGCCATATTTCAGAGCATATTGCCATGATGTCCGAGTCTCAAGCTCAACAGGAGATTATGGCTGAGTTGTCTCCTGAAGCCCAGATGATGATGCAACAAAATCCACAGATGGCGCAGCAAGTTCAGAATGAAGTCCAAAATCGAGCCGCAGAAATTGCTGGTGAGATGACTGAACAGTATGCACAAGCAGTTGCTCCTGCTGATCAATCCGATCCTTTGGTAGCGATCCGGCAGCAGGAGCTTTCATTAAGAGGCGCTGAAATACAGGAGAAATCACGCCAATTTGAAGACAAGCAACAGTTAGAGCGAGAGAAAGAGCGTAATGATGTTCTCTTAAACCAGCAAAGAATTGATCTATCTGAGGAAGCTAATGAGGAAAAAGTCCGAATAGCAGAAGATAGAATTAAGACCCAGCGTGAAATTGCTGCGGCAAACCTACGGAGTAAAATGCAATGAGCGCAAGTTCAATCAATCGACAAGTAGCTGAAATAGAAAAAGCTAAAAAGGTGGAGCGTAGAAAAGCTTTAGCAGGAGAGAATGTTTACTCTGCTGGCAGGGTTGTTTCTGCTCCTGTAGTTGAGGAAAAGCCAGTAGAGCCACCAGTTGTTAGTGTTGTGGACTCTGGGGAAATTAAGGCTAAACCAGCGTTTCTAAAAAAATCTGCCCCTAAAAAGAAGTCTAAAAAATGACAGATAGAACCCCTCCTCTGAAAGATGTTTTAGGTGGCTTGACTGAAGAGCAGCTAAAGATAATGAAAGAGGCTATAGAGGCTGGCAAGAAAGGTTTTAAGTATGATACGAAAACTGGGCAACGTGATTTTGGGTTTAATGGAGGCGGTGAAGTCTGCCGTGGTCAAGGTCGTGTCTCGCGTAAAAGAAACTTTAAAATCTATTAATGGCTAAGAAGCTTTCAGAAAACTCTAGGTTTGCACAGTTTGACCTAGATAATGATGGCACTGTGACCGATGATGAAATCGCTCACGCAAAGGATATGCTTGAGCTAGAGCTTCGTGAGGAAAAGGCTGATGCTCAAAAGCGAATGGCTTGGATTGCTGTGGCTAGTATGGTTGGTTTCGCGCTTTTGCCGCTGGTTCCGTGGATACCAGAGAGCAGATTAGCTTTTCTCGCTAGTTTAAGTGATATGCTGTTTCTTAGTCAGGCATCTATTGTAGGCTTTTATTTCGGCGCACAGGCGTATATGGCGAAGAAATAATGTATCAGGCAATTGTCATTGCCTGCATGGTCGCGAGTCCTCAGACTTGTGTGACTTTTGAGGGGCAGCAGTGGTTTGATGTGGAAAGAGCTTGTAAATATCGTGCGTTGCAAATGGCAAGTGACGTTCATAGATATTATAAGGGCTATAAACCTGTTTCTTGGAAGTGTGTGTATTTACCAAAAGGGAAGTTGGGCGCATGACGGAAGAAAAGAAAAAACCTGTTGAAGTAAATGTCGGGCAAAACAGCTTTGAGTTAGTGCTTCGTATCTTGGGCAACGAGTTTGTAGCCATAAAGATTGGTTCGACCAACTTCAGCGGCAAACTAATAGCTGGTTCTATTTTGTTGCTGTTCTTTACCTTCATAATGCTTGAAGTGTTTGGTCTGTCAAAGGTATTGGGTGTTGAATGATGTTTTATGTTTTGCCTTTAATATGGACGTTTTCTTTTCTAGGTGGCTACCTGTGGGGCTGATGTGGCAACCAAGTTAAATGAGAACACTGAACTATCAATGCCCATACGCAACCTTATGGCAATGGTTGTAGGGGCGGCTATTGGAACATGGGCTTATTTTGGTATTATTGAACGCCTGAATACGATTGAAAATAAATTTGTATTGATAGAGGCTGACTTAGGTCAAAACACAGAGTTTCGCATAAAATGGCCTAGAGGTGATATGGGCAGTTTGCCAGCCGATAGTGAGCAGTATATGCTGATTGAGCATTTAGCAGAGCAGCTTTCCAAGCTCCAAGAGCAGATAGATGAAGGCCGCGCACCGCATGACCAGCAACAAAAGCTAACATTAGATTTTTATGAAAAGAGAATTACAAACATAGAAAGTCAAATAGAAAAGATGCGTAATGGAACCAATAATAATTAAAACTATGACGTTGATTTTATATATGAGCGGAGATGTTTCAGAGCATACCGCTTATGAACAGATTTCTAAATGCCTTAAGGCCAAGCGCACTATTGAGCGTAATTTATACAAAAAGTCCACTTCTGTGCGGTATTCTTGTGAAAATAAGACCGTTGAGGTATCAAAGAACACAGATGGCACAAACTATATTGTGAGGATCATAGAATGATACAGGCTCTTTTGGGACCACTAGGAAACCTTGCATCTACCTGGCTTGAGGGCAAGGTTGAGACTAAGAAAGCCGAGGCTGGGGCAAAGGTTGCAAAAGCCAAGGCTGAAGCTGTTATTATGGAGAAGAAAGCCACGGGGGAGATCGACTGGGATCTTAAAATGGCTGACGCATCTGCAAATAGCTGGAAAGACGAGTGGCTTACAATTTTGTTTTCTGTCCCATTGATCTTGGCATTTTGCGGAGAATGGGGTAGACAGATAGTAACGGATGGGTTCACAGCATTGAATGCCATGCCGGAATATTACAGATACACGCTTGGAATTATCGTAAGCGCAAGCTTCGGAACAAGAGCGGCAACAAAGTTTTTTGGTAAGAAATAATGGACGCTATACAATTAGCGGAATACATGTTGAAGGACATACGCCAGCAAAAGGCTGATTATACTCAGCGACTGGCTGATGGCTCGGTAGGAGATTGGAATGACTACCGATTCATAGTAGGGCAAATACGCGGATTAACCTACTCTGAAGATTTGATCAAATCCGCGATGAAAGGCATAGAGCTAGAAGATGGCTAAAAAACTATTCGTCCCTGAGAGGATGGCAAAGAGCGTTGAGTCCAGCCCGGTACCAACGGCAATATCAAAAGGGTTTGAAAATTCAGAAGACCCAAATCAAAAGAATACAGAAGATCCTTCGCAGATGGATATGTCTGCGATAGATAGATTACCGCAACCTGTCGGTTATCGCCTTCTTGTGATCCCCTATTACATGAAAAAGAAGTCTGCTGGTGGAATTATTATTCCAGACTCTGTTCGTGAACGCGAAAGCTTTGCAACAGTTGCAGCTTACGTTGTTAAAGTTGGCCCTGATGCCTATTTGGACGCAAATAAGTTCCCTTCTGGGCCTTGGTGTGATGAGAAATCATGGGTATTAATGGGAAGATATGCTGGAAATAGGTTTAAAGTTGACGGTTTAGAGGTAAGACTTATCAATGATGATAATGTTATTGCTACAATACTTGACCCAGCCGATATTTCTTATGTATAGTGGGAGACATGGATATGAATGAAAATCAAGAAGCTGAAAAAACAGAAATCGAAGAGAGCGTATCTTTTGATTTTGATGATGACAATAATCTGGCATCTGAAGAAGTTTCTGTTTCCGAAAAAAATGAAGAAACCCGAACAATTGTACGGGAATCTGATGACGGCGCTGAAGACTCAGAGCTTGAAAATTACAGCGATAATGTCCAGAAAAGAATTAATCAGCTAACTGCTAAAAGAAAGCAGGCCATTGAAGAGGCCGAAGCTGCTTATACATATGCACAGCAAGTCCAGCAACAAAATGAAGAGATGAAGAAAAAGCTCTCTGATTTAGATAAGGGCTACATAAACGAGTATGGATCTCGTGTTGAAAGCCAAGAGCTTGCTGTCAAAAAAGTTATGAAAGATGCCTTTGACGCAGGAGACATGGACAAGGTTGCTGAAGCGCAATCAACAATGTCACAGCTTGCTATAGACAAAGAGCGTTTAAGAATACAAAGGGCGCGGTCAGAGCGTGAAGCTGTTCAACAAGAGCAGGTTGCTCAACAGCCGCAGCAGCAAGTTCAACAACAGCAAAGACGACCTGATCAAAGGCTTACAAGCTGGATGGAAAAAAATCCTTGGTTTGGTGATAACGGTGACGCTATTATGACTGTTGGCGCAAAAGTTATACATGAACAAATTGTTGTTAATGAAGGGTTTAATCCTAGTGAAAACCCAGATGAATATTATCAGGAGATTGATCGCCGTATGCGTAAAGAATTTCCTCACAAGTTTCAGGAGCAACGGCAGAACGCCCAAGCAGTTACTCCTGCGTCCAGTGGACGGTCAGCTACCAAAAGTGGGCGGAAGAAGACGGTGGAATTAACGCCGGGACAAGTGGCTTTTGCCAAAAAAATGAAAATTCCTCTTGAGCGGTATGCCAAAGAGGTTGCTAAACTGGAAAGGAAGCAAGCGTAATGTCTGATCGCACAAACCGGGAGTCGCAAACCCGTGAACAACAAGCGAGAGTTGCCGATTGGAAACCGCCTTCAGCCCTTGAAGCTCCAGAAGCACCTATTGGTTACAAGCATAGGTGGATTCGTGAATCTGTTATGGAATACGATGATCGTAACAATGTTCACAAACGCCGCCGTGAAGGATGGGAGCTTGTGAAAGCAGAAGACCACCCTGAGTTTGATGCCCCCGTCATTGATGAGGGAAAAAATGCAGGCGTGATTGGCGTTGGTGGTCTGGTTCTAGCCAGAATACCAGAAGAAATCGCGGATCAGCGTAATTCTCACTATCAGAATACAACGCAAAATCAAATGGAGGCTGTGGATCGTGATTGGATGAGAGAGTCCAATGCTGCGATGCCAAAGCTAAAACCACAACGTAGCTCCTCTGTGTCCTTTGGTGGACCCAAAGGGGTAGCTGACAATTAGGAGATAAAAAGATGGCTAATCAAGATGCCGCTTTTGGCCTACGCCTTTCGCGTTCAGGTAATGGCTCCGATCTGATTGGCATGCAGAACAAATACCGCATTGCGGCTAACTATGGTACTTCAATCTTCCAAGGTGACATCGTGAAAGCTGTCACTGGTGGTGGTATTGAGCGTATCGCGGCTGGCAATACGGATCTTGTTTTGGGTGTTTTCAACGGATGCCGCTACACTGATCCAACTACTGGAAAAGAAACTTTTTCCAATTTTTACCCAGCCTCTACAAATGCTGCTGACATTGAAGCTTCCGTTATTGACGCACCTCATGCTGTCTACGAAATTCAAGCTGATGCCGCATTCCCTGTAGCGGATCTGTTTGGTAATTTCGATATTGTTGATGCTACTGCTGGAAGCACTGCTTCTGGCACATCTCGCACAGAGATTGATGTGACAACTGGCGCGACTACCGCTGGCTTGCCTCTCAAGGCTATCGACATTTCCACTGACCCAGAGAACAGTGATGTTGGCTCTGCTAATACAAATGTAATTGTTGTTATCAACAACCATTTGTTTAGTGCTGGCACTACTGGCTTGGCATAAGGAGGCTGACTGATGGCTATTTCTCGCGCTCAACTAGCGAAAGAGCTAGAACCCGGCCTTAACGCTCTATTCGGAATGGAATATGATCGTTACGAAGCCGAGCATGCTGAAATCTACGACACCGAATCTTCAGATCGTGCATTTGAAGAAGAGGTAATGCTCGTTGGTTTTGGAAATGCACAAACCAAAGCTGAAGGCGCTGGAGTCAATTTCGACAACGCCTCAGAAGCTTACACAGCACGTTATTCGCATGAGACAATCGCTCTTGCGTTTGCGTTAACTGAGGAAGCTATGGAAGACAACCTGTATGATCGTCTGGGCGCACGTTACACTCGCGCACTCGCACGTTCAATGGCTCATACAAAGCAGGTTAAAGCTGCTGCAACACTGAACAACGCATTTAACGCCAACTTTACTGGTGGTGATGGCGTTGAGCTTTGTTCTGCTGTTCACCCACTTGCAGGTGGCGGAACTTTCCGCAACGAGCCATCAACTGCTGCTGACCTCAACGAAACTTCACTTGAGAATGCCTTAATTGACATCTCAACATTCGTTGATGAGCGAAACATGATCATTGCTCTTCGTGGCATGAAATTGTTTGTTCCACCACAGCTTCAGTTTGTTGCTGACCGTCTTCTTGAGTCTACACTCCGCGTTGGTACAGCCGACAACGATGTAAACGCAATGAAGAACATGGGTATGTTGCCGGAGGGTTACACAATTAACCACTTCCTGACAGATCCAGATGCGTTCTTCATTAAGACTGATGCTCCGAATGGCTTTAAGCACTTTGAGCGGACTCCGCTTTCAACCAACATGGAAGCTGACTTTGATTCAGGTAACATGCGGTTTAAAGCTCGTGAGCGTTACAGCTTCGGCTTTAGTGACCCTCGCGCAGTGTTCGGTTCACCGGGCGCATAAGCGAACAATTATACGAAAAGGGCGGCTTAACAGCCGCCTTTTTTTGTTGTATAGTGTTTTATTCCTGACAACTGCATGGTGCGGTTGACACTAGCCACGACAGGAGACTTAAATGGCTACTACTACTTTCTCTGGCCCTATTAAGGCCGGAACTATTAAGAATACAACAGGCACAACAGTTGGAACTGACATTGCAAATGTTGGTCAAGTTGTTATGGCGCAGACTTTTTCAGCAGACCTTTCTGGTGGTGCTTTAGCCGCTTCTGTGACCAATGTTGTTATCCCTGCAAACTCTCAGATTATTGACTGTGTGATTGACATCATTACAGCCGCAAATGCTTCCACCAACCTTAGTATTGGAGACACAGCAGGCGGCGCAGCCACAATTTTGAACACCTTTGCATCTGGAACAGACGCTGGTAGAGTTTATCCAACAACACAAGCTGGCGCTGCATTAGCTTGGCAGGACACTGGCACAACAGACATCCGTTTGACTGTAACAGCTTCTGCCGCAACAAACGCAGGTCTTGTTCGGTTTACTATTCTGTATCAACAGAACAATAACTTAGCATAGTAGGAGGATAATATGGCTGGTCCAGTAACCGCCTATAATGTCCTGCAAAGCGGCGGCGCGCAGACTGTTGGCCCTTCTCGTTCCCGCATTCGTGCCATAACTATATATGGTGCGGCTGCTGGCGCGTTTACGATTACTGATGGGAATGGAGGGGCTACTCTCTTAACTCAAAAGTTTCCAGCGGGTTTTAACGGTGTTTATATTCCTGACGATGGGATTATCGCCACTAACGGTGTTTATGTTTCTGCAATAACAGGATCAAGCAACGAATTGACTGTGTTTTTGTCGTAAGGATAAAAAATGGCTCGTGCAAAAAGTAACATGCCAAAACGCAACAAAAAGAATTTCCGCTCCACAAGTTCTGGAGCGGGAATGACTAAGGCTGGGGTTGCTGCGTATAGAAGAAAGAACCCCGGAAGTAAGTTAAAAACAGCGGTTACGGGCGATGTTAAGAAGGGAAGCAAATCTGCAAAGCGCCGTTCTTCTTACTGTAGTCGGTCAAAAGGGCAAATGAAAATGCACAATATTAGTTGCAAGAAAACGCCGAAAAAACGTATTTGTGCGGCTAGGAGGAGATGGAAATGTTGAAGGGTATTGCAATCGCTTCTAGCTCTGTTTTCCTTACAGCGTTGCTTGGGTTGCTTGGTTGGATAGGCACTTCTATTGTAGATTTAAAAATGGATACAGCGGTTATAGCTGTTAAAGTAGATGCAAACCACCAGATGCTAAAGCCTATGTGGGAAGAATTTACAGGAAGGACGTATGATGGCAATCTCGCGCAGTTCCATCCCAAAACAAATTTCAAACCCACCATCAAAGCGGAGTTCTAAGATGCCTAAAGACGCTTGTTATAAAAAAGTAAAAGCTCGTTATAAGGTTTTCCCAAGTGCATATGCTTCAGGTGCTATTGCAAAATGCAGAAAAGTTGGGGCAAAGAATTGGGGCAATAAGCCTAAAAAAATGGAAGTTGGAGGGGCAGTTACAAAGGCAAAGCGGCCTTCTAGTAACCCAAATGTTGCTAGGGGTTGTGGAATTGTCATGAATAACAAAAGAAAAGAAACTAAATATTCGTAGAGATATAAATGGAACCAATTTCGACTGCCCTTGCAGGATTCGCATTATTTAAAAGTGCAGTCGATGGCATCAAGAGTGCTATTGGAACTGCTAATGATGTCTCTGATATTGCTGGATATATTGATAATCTGTTTGAAGGAGAAAAACAGGTTCAACATAAGAGAAGCAAGAAGTCTGGTGTTGGTGTAAGTGATCAATTTGGTGTTGCGAATGTTGCAAGGGAGGTAATTGATGCTCGTCTTGCTAAAGAACAAATGCAAGAAGTAGCTAGTTTAGTTGATATGCGCTTCGGTCACGGAACATGGCGTTCCATCGTGGATGAACGGGCTAGGCGTATACAGGCCGCTAGAGAAGTTGCGGCGGCGGAGAAACGAAAAAAAATACAGGAAGCTAGAGAGTTTGAAGAGAACCTAAAACAGTTCTTTATGATTAGTGGAGTTATAGTTGTTGTTATAGTTCTTTTTGCTGTATTGATTTCTATGATAGCAAGAGCAGAAACTAAATTTGTTGAGTGTAGGCTGGAAAGATATAAGAAAGTAAATGGTGAATGGCATTGTGTTTATCTGGGGGCAAACAAGACTAGAACATCAATGATAGTAACTGAGTTCTGCCCTAGATCTTATATGTGTGAATATGATCCGAATAGTAGTGATAAGCTTTTAGAGTGGTGATAGGGTTTTAGCATGGCAGTGAGGAAAACCAAAAGTGGGCTGGCTCTCAAAAGATGGTTCAAAGAGGACTGGAAAGACGTTTCCACGGGGAAAGCGTGTGGGCGTAGCAAAGGTGATAAACGGAAAACTCCATATTGTCGCCCCTCCAAACGTGTCTCCTCTAAAACTCCCAAAACAACCAAAGAAATGACAACGGCGGAAAAGCGTAGTAGGGTTTCGCAAAAGAAGAGGCTTGGGCAACCAGCAGGTAAGCCAAGAAGGGTGAAGTCATTAAAAAGAAGAAAGAAATCATAAAGTTAATTGAAGATTGGGTTATGAATGATTTAAGTGTGATTGACCCCGACTTGGGGTTTGCACCTTGTCCTTATGCAAAAAAAGCCTTTAAAGAAGACAAGTTAAGAATAGTTGAGTGTGTTAGCAGGCAGAATTTGTGGGAGACTATAGCGGCACAGTGCAAGAACTTTAGTGATAAGCATTCAATTATAATTTGTTTAGAAGAGGAGCCATCACAAACATACGAAGAAGTCGAAGCGGCTTGTGTGGCAATGAATGAGTGGTTTGCCTACAATAAAATTGATCTTTGGCTGCTTGCTTTTCAAACAAATTTTACGATGGTATTCATACAAAGATTGTCAGAATTAGATGAGGCTAGTCAAAAGCTGGAAAAAATGGGATACTATCAGAATTATGACACAGAAGATTACGTTAATTTGATCTTAAACCGCAGATACAGGAGACACGAAAATGGTAGGTGCCAAAAAACAAGCTAAACGTATGCGTGGTGGCGGTGCGACTGCACCTAAAAAGATGATGGGTGGTGGCGCTGCTAAACAAGCTAGGCGTATGCGTGGCGGTGGTGGAGTTGCTCCC
>VMHT01138668.1_pt1 | contig 11099 bp, 9 predicted proteins | sample 4693611 | NCBI WGS metagenome assembly VMHT01 (sample SAMN12280063, study PRJNA550983) | marine metagenome | isolation source: seawater sampled from same location over 5 years 0.02-0.2 micron viral filtrate | place: USA: collected off the coast of southern California halfway between the port... ... | reverse complement strand
CCAGGCAAATATAATCCATCTCGATTCTCCGGGAGCAAACGCCATTGGGCATCGATACTCCACAGTCGAACCGGCGGACGGCGTTTCGACAGCGCCGGAATCACCCCGCCTCGCCCACCTCCCGGCGCAGTTGCTGGAAGAAATCCGGTTGCGCCCAGGCACGAAAATCGCCTCGCTGGTAAGCCAGCGCGTTCTTGTAGTAAGCGAGCGCGTTGATCCGGTTGGGCTCGCCGCAGTCGCGGGTTTTCACCACCCGGCCCGGCGCGCCCATGACAATGGAGTTGTCGGGAATCTCGGTGCCCTCTTTCAGAAAGGTATGACCGGCGATGATGCAGTTATCGCCGATCACGCAACCGTCCATGATGGTGCTGTTGATACCCACCAGGCAGTTGTCGCCGATGGTGCAGCCGTGCAGCGTCACATGGTGGGTGATCGAGCAGTAATCGCCGATGCGCGTGCCGGTGTGGTTGCCGATGTGCACCATGACGAAATCCTGCAGGTTGGTGTAACGGCCGATGCGAATATCATAGAGCTCGGCGCGCAGCGCGGCGTTGATCCACACCGAGGCGCCTTCCGCCAGTTCGATGTCGCCGTACAGCCAGGCGGACTCATGGATATAGGCGGCCTGGTCGGTGCGCGCCTGGGGGTCGATGTAGCCCACTTCTCTCTCCCGGGTTTTTATTGTGTCCGGGAGTATGGCAAACGGGTGCTACGGCGGGTAGGTTTGTGGGAGCTTGCCTGCAAGCGAAAGGGCGCGGAGCGCCCGGCAGGATTCCAGAGACCTTGAAAAGAGGAACAACAACGCCTCTGGTATCCTGCCGGGTGGCTAAGGCCACCCTTTCGCGGGCTGGGCCCGCTCCCACAAACGCGGTCAGAACATCAGGTCGGGCAGATAGGTCGCGATCTCCGGGAAGATCATGATCAGCGCCAGGCCGACAATCTCTACCAGCACGAACGGAATCACCGACACATAGATGTCCTTCATGGTGATACTCGGCGGCACCACGCCCTTCAGATAGAACAGGTTAAACCCGAAGGGTGGCGTCATGTAGCCGATCTCCATGTTGATCACGAACAGGATACCGAACCACACCGGGTCGAAGCCCATGGACTGCACGATGGGCAGGAACACCGGCAGCGTGATCAGCATGATGCCGACCGGATCCAGCACCATGGCCAGGAAGAACACGATCACCATCATGGTGATGATGACGGCCCAGGGACCACCCGGAATGCCGGTGATCATGCCTTCGATCAGCTCCTGCGCGCCCATGCTCTGGTAGGCGGCACTGAACGCGTGGGCGGCGAACAGAATCCACATGATCATACCGGTGAGCTTGAAGGTGCGGATCGAGGCGTCGCGCATCAGTTCCCAGGAGAACTTGCGGTACACCAGCGCCGAGACCAGCGCGCCGAATACGCCCACGGCGGCCGCTTCGGTGGGCGTGGTGACGCCGGCGATGATCGAGCCCAGGGTCACCACCACGATGATGATGGGCAGGATCACGGCGCGCAGGGCGAGCATTTTTTCTCGCCAGGAGGCGCGCTCGTCCTTAGGCAGGGCCGGGGCCAGATGCGGCTGGAAGTAGCAGCGCACGATGATGTAGATGCAGGTCAGCACCATCAGCAGGATGCCCGGCAGCACGCCGGCGGCGAACATCTGCCCCACGGACACGCCGGTGATCAGCGAATAGAGGATCATCAGGATGCTGGGCGGAATCAGAATGCCCCAGCCGCCGCCGGTGTTGATGCAGCCGAGCACCATGCGCTTGTCGTAGCCGCGGTCGAGCATGGACGGCAGCGCGATGGTGCCCATGGCCACCACGGCGGCGCCGGAGATGCCGCACATGGCGGCGAAGATGGCGCAGATACCCAGGGTGCCGATGGCCAGGCCGCCGCGCAGGCCGCCCCACCACAGGTACATCATACGGTAGAGGTCCTTGGCCACGCCGGTGCGTTCCAGCACCATCGCCATGAACACGAACAGCGGTATCGCCACCAGGGTGAAGTTGCCCATGGTGCTCCATATCTGCGAAGCGACCATGTAGAAGGCGTCCGGGCCCCAGGTGAAATACAGGAAGATCACCGAGACGCCGCCCAGCACGAAGGCCAGCGGCAGGCCGAGCACCAGGAAGAACAGCAGCGAGCCGAAGAACAGCAGGGTAATCATTTCGATGCTCATCGGTGCTGCTCCTTCACATCGGCTTCGATGTTGTCGGCGACACCTTCACCGTCGTCGAGACCGTCTTTCAATACGTCGGCGTACCGCGGGTTGATGGCCACGGCGATGTCACGCAGCAGCTTCACGGTGCCCTGCAGCAACACCAGCGTCACCGCCAGCGGGATAAAGGCCTTGACCGGCCATACCGGCGGGTTCCAGGCGGAATAGGTGGTTTCCTGGCCCTGGAAGGATTCCCAGGCCATGGACGTACCGAAATACAAAAACGCGAGAATAAAAATGTAGAACACCACGGAGGTGAACACATCGATCACCGCCTGAACGCGCGGCGAAAAATGGGAATACAACAGGTCCACGTTGACGTGACCCCGGTGCGCCATCACATAACCGCCCGCCATGATCGAATAGATGGCGAACAGGAACTGGGCGAACTCGGTGGTCCAGACCGTGGGGGCGTCAAACAGGTAACGGCAAATGACCTCGAACAGAAGCAAAGCAGTCATGGCGAAGATCAGATGGGCGATCCAGCGGCCAAGAAAGTCGTTCAGGCGGGTCACCCCGTTTATCAGCGTCTGCAGGAAGGACATGATTCCTCCGCGGGGGGCTCAATAGTCGGACAATAAAAGGGGGAGCCGCATGGCTCCCCCGGGGCGCTCTCGGGTGTTACAGGTAGCCGAGATCGGACAGGAAGCCTTTCAGCTTCTCAACCACTTCGGCGGCCTTGTCGCTACGCTTGGCTTCCTCGTCCCACATTTTCTGGGCGGTTTTAGCCAGCTTGTCTTGCACGTCCTGGGGCATGGTGTTGATCTGCACGTCCTGCTCGGCCATTACCTTGGCCAGCGTGATGCGCTCTTTGTAGAGGTATTCGCTGGTGCGAATCCAGAACTGTTCGTTGAGCGAATCCTTGACGATCTTGGCCATGCCTTCGGGCAGCTTGTCCAGCGCCTTCTGGCTGACAATGAAGGCGTCGGTACCGGCGATGTTCAGAGCCGGCTGTACGTGGTACTTGGCCACTTCGTAGAGACCCATGCTGGCGGCACCCTGGGCGGCGCCCCAGTGCGCACCGTCAACCACGCCGCTGGACAACGCCTGATACAGCTCGCCGCCCGGGATGTAGGTGCCCGCCGCGCCGGCTTCACTGAGGAACTTCTGCAGCGCGCCGGAAGAACGGATCTTCAGGGAAGTGAAATCATCCCAGCTTTCGATCGGCTTCTTCACCACCATTTCGGTGGGGTACACCTTGTCGGTGGAGTAGTAGACGTTGTGCTTGGCCGCTTCCTCACGAAGCATGTCTTCAAAGCCCATGTTCTTGTGGAAGTAAGCCGCTTCCCAGACGTTGCGGAACGCGAACGGCAGGCCCGAGGCGATACCGGCCAGGCTCATCTTGTCCTGGGCATACGCCGGGGAGATGGTGCCCATCTGAATCACGCCACGGCTGACCGCGTTAAAGGTCTCCTGGGCCTTGAACAGAGCGCCGGCTTCGTAAAGCTCGAGCTCCAGTTTGCCGTCGGTGCGCTCCTCGAGCACGCGCTTGATGCGCTTGAGGCTGTCCTCGTAGGAGCTGCTGGAACCGGGCCAGTGCGACTGCACTTTCCAGGTGATGGTGTCCTCCGCGGCCTGGGCCAGGGGAGAGAAGACCGTGGCTGTCGCGAAAGCCAGAGCCGAACCGCCGATCATCAATTGCTTGCGGAATACGCTGAGCAGAGTCATGGAAAACTCCTGTTGTTGTTGTGCTGCTTATCTCACAAATTCCGCATGGTTATTTCGCATAGCGGAATAGCGAGGGCGTAAAATGAAACCAGGATCTGAAATGTAGCACAGCTTTCCGCCGCACCACACCCTCAATTTGTCGCAAGGTATATTCAGTGTCACCCCTTCACGCCGGCGCCGCCAGCGGTGCCTGCGGCAGCGGCTCGACCAGGCTCTCCAGGGCGGCGGCGAACGCCAGCACCGTGCGGTCCTCCAAATAGGGCCCGATCACCTGCACCGCCAGGGGCCGGCCATCCTCGGTGAGGCCGATGGGCACCGTGGCGGCGGGCAGATAGACGGCACCCGCCAGCCCCACCCACACCAGGATATCCATGTAGGGCTGCTCCACCCCGTTCACGGTGAGGGTGCGCTGGTCCGGCCCCGGCGTGTGGCGATGGCTGAACGGCAGGGTCTGCACCACCGGGCACAGCATCACGTCGAAGTCCTGGAAGAAGCGCGCCCAGGCGGCGCGCATCACGCTGCGCTGCTCATGACTGCGCTGCCAGTCGGCGTGGGACTGGGTGGCGCCCCTGGCGAACAGGGTGCGGTAGCTTTGATCGTCCGCCGGCGCCTGGCCGGCGGCCTCGCGCAGCTGGTCGTAGAGACCGCCGGGCAAGCCTTCGCCCATGGTGCCGGTGAGCAGCCGGTAGTAGATATCGTGGGCCTCGCCCAGGGTCACGCCGTCGGGGCGGGCGCCTGCGTCCACCGAGGCGCCCAGCTCCGCCAGCCGGGCGCTCAGGCCTTCCAGAGCGTCGACGATGGGCCGGTCCACCGGGCAGCGCGGGTCGTCCAGCCAGGTGGCGACGCGGAAGTCCTTCAGCGCCCGGTGGCGGGCCGGCGGCAACTCCAGGCGCCAGGCGGTGGCCTCCTCTTCGTCCGGGGCGGCGAGAATAGTGAGCGCTTGCTCGAGATCCGCCACGTGCCGGGCCAGCGGGCCGGCCACGGACAGGTCACGGCGCGCCAGGGCGCCGGGCGGGCCCGGCACATGGCCACGGGTGGAGATCAGGCCGAAGCTCGGCTTCAGGCCGCAGACGCCGCAAAACGCCGCCGGGGTGCGGATCGAACCGCCGATGTCGCTGCCCAGCTCCAGGGGCGTGAAGCCGGCGGCCAGCGCCGCCGCCGCGCCACCGGAAGAACCGCCCGGCGTCAGGTCCGGGTTCCAGGGGTTGTGGGTGGTGCCGTAGATGTCGTTGTAGGTCTGCAGGTCCGAGGCGTAGGCGGGCACATTGGTCTTGCCGAAAATCACCGCGCCGGCGTCCAGCAGCCGCTGCACCGCCACGCTGGTGCGCTCCGAGACATGATCGCGCAGCGCCTCGATGCCGGCGGTGGTGGGCCAGCCGGCGATTTCGTAGGTCTCCTTGACGGTCATCGGCACGCCGTGCAGCGCGCCCCAATCCTCGCCCCGGGCCAGGGCGCGGTCCGCCTCGCAGGCGCGCTCGCGGGCCTGCTCGAAGCGGCGCACCACCACCGCGTTGAGGGCGCCGTCGAGGCGCTCGATACGGTCTATAAAATGCTCCAGGGCGGCCTCGGCGGTGACTTCGCCGTCCTTGATGCGCCGGGCCAGAGCCGAGGCGCCGATACGGTGTAATTCCATGTGCTCTCCCTTTGGGTACGCAGCGCACCACTATCATTATTTTGGAATGTGATTTCGTTTTTAGCAGAGTCGGCGAAGGGCGGCAATCGCTGGCGAAGCCCTCCAGCACCGTGACAGAATCCGCTTCCAATCGTGCACCCGCAATCGGCGGAGCACCATGCTTCCCGTCACAGCCGGCAAAGGAGATCCCTATGAAATACCTGCACACCATGGTGCGCGTCAGCGATCTGGACGCGTCGTTGCGCTTTTATTGCGAAGGGCTGGGGCTGCAAGAGAACCGCCGCAAGGAGGTGCCCGGCGGGCGTTTCACGCTGGTGTTCCTGGCCGCCCCGGAGACCCCGGACGCGGAGCTGGAGCTGACCTGGAACTGGGACCCGGAGGAGGACATGGGCTCGGCGCGTAACTTCGGCCATCTGGCGTTCCGCGTCGACGACATCTACGCCCTGTGCGAGCACCTGCAAGGCATGGGCTACACCATCAACCGGCCGCCCCGGGACGGCCACATGGCGTTCGTGCGCTCGCCGGATCGGATCTCCGTGGAGCTGCTGCAGAAAGGCGACGCCCTGCCCCCGCGGGAACCCTGGGCGTCGATGGAAAACACCGGCACCTGGTAGCCGGCGCCGCCGGTTACTGCGGTGTCGCCTCGCCGATCACCCAGGCGGCCATTTTTTCCACGGCGGTGACACAGCGGCCGCAACGGCGACGCAGAAAGGCGTCGTCCAGGGGGCGGTCGCGGGGTTCCCGCGCGGCGGCGGCCAGCGCCTGCTCGCCGTCGAAGTCGACGAACGCCAACCGCAGGGTCAGCTCCTCCGCCGGCCGCCCGAAGGCTTCGCCGGGCAGCGTCGCCACGCCGGTCTCTTCCAGCAGCCGCTCGCACAGCGTGCCGCTGTCGCGGATGCCCCGGCCGGCCAGCCGCGCCGCCAGCGGCGAGAAGTCGGGAAACAGATAAAACGCGCCGTCGGGCATCTCCAGCTCCACCCCGGCGTCACGCAGGGCCGCCACATGACGCCCGGCGAGCGCCGCCAGAATGCGGCGCGACTGGAACAGGTAGTCCTCCAGCTTGGTGCCGCCCTGGAAGGCGGTGATCGCCGCGTGCTGAATCGGCGCCGCCACCGAGGTGTAGGTTTCACTGGCCACCGTGGCCATGGCCTGGCGCAACCAGTGCAGGTTGTCCGGAAAGGCGAAGGTGCCCAGCCGCCAGCCGCCGGCGCCGCACCATTTGCTCAGCCCGCTGCTGACGATGGTGCCCTCCGGGTAGTAGCGGGAAATGGACTGGTGCGCGCCGTTATAGTCCAGCTCGCCGTAGATCTCGTCGCTGAGCAGAATCAGACGGTGGCGCCGGGCCACCTCGGCCAGCGCCCGCAGCTCCTGTTCGTCGAAGCCGTAGCCGTGGGGGTTGGCCGGCGAATTGAGGATCACCAGACGCGGGCGCCCCGGATCCCGGGCGCACAGATTTTCCAGGGCCTCGGCGGTGGGCTTCCAGCGGTTGGCGCGGGTGGTCGGCAGCCAGTGTACCTGGCGCCCGATGATGCGCGCCTGCGGCGCGTAGGAGACCCAGCTGGGAGTGGGAATCACCAGGTCGCCGTAGTAGACCAGCTGCAGAATGAACATCAGCTCCTTGGAGCCGGGGCCGATCATGATGTTGTCCGGGGAGAACGACACCCCCTGCCAGCGCTGCCAGTAACCGGCCACGGCGCGGCGCAGGGCCGGCAGCCCCAGCACCGGCAGGTAGTCCTTGGCGGCGGCGTGCTCGCGCAGGGCGCCGACCACGGAGGCCGGCACCGGAAACGGCGACTGCCCCAGCCCGAGCTTGAACACCGGGCGCCCCCGGGCAAGCAGTTCGTTACTGAGTTCGTTGATGGCGAGGGTGGCGGACACCCCCAGGCCACGGACATTGAGGTTGAGGTTAACGCTGGGGTGGAACTCCGCGGTCATCGTCGGGGCCTTCTGGCTGAAGAAAGACAAACCCCGACGATACCGCCTTTAGGCGCGGATGAAACCGCTTAGATATAGAAATCCAAATCTTCCTGGTGCTTGAGCAGATCGCGAAGCTGGTAAGGGTCGTCGCCGTGGAAATACACCAGGCCCCAGTGGGTGCCGAAGGCGGTGCGTTTGGTAACGGTTTCTTCCAGCGGCGCGGTGAGCTCATGGAAATCGAAGTACGGGTGCTCCAGGGTTTCTTGCGGAATTTCCAGCTGGCTGACCACGCGGCGGCGCGGGTACACGCCGAAACAACCGGCGTGCCCTTTGGCGTCGACCACTTCTTTGGGGAAGAAATCGACAATTTCCTGCTCGGTGGTTTTCGGGTCGAACACCAGCACCATGGCCTGGTAGGCGTTGAAGCCGTAAACCTTTTCCAGCAGCTCGAACACCTTGAAGCCCGGCGGGCGATAGGCCACTTCGCCGAAGTACATGGTGCCGTCGCTGGTGACGAAGTATTCCGGGTGGATAAAGCCGGATTTCAGATCGAAAGTTTTGATCAGCTTTTCGATTTCCTGTTCGATGCGCGGGCGCCAGCTTTCCAGGTCCGGGGTGGCGGGCACGAACACGGAATAGCCCAGCGTCACGTACTCGGAAATATTCAGGAAGCGGATCTTGCCGTCGTGGATCCAGGCTTCCACGGCGAATTCCCAGCCGTCCAGGTGGCTTTCCATCAACACCGGGAATTCTTCGTCCGGGATGGTATCCACTTCGTCCGGCGTGCGGATCACGCGGTGGCCGAGACAGCCGGCCTTGTCGAACGCTTTCAGGTGAATCGGATCGTTCGGGTCGCCGTCCAGCTTGAGCAGCGTCTGATTCACCCGCTTGAGAAAGCGGATCACGTCTTCACGGTCGTGGGCCTCTTCGAAAATGCCCACGCGAATGCCACCCAGTTGCGCGCGCCGTTTCATCAAGGCTTTGTCGCGGAACAAGACCGACTGGCCGTACAGCCGCGGGTTGTCCATCAGCACCGAGTTGATCGCCCCGGACCATTCCACCGTCTCCTCGAACAACGGGATCGCCACGTCGACGCCTTCCGCCTGAAGCTTTTCAGCGATTTCCATGGAGCGGTCGTTGAGCCGTTCGAAATCCCAGCTCATGAAGGGAATGTCGTGCTCTTCGGCGAACGCGCGGGCCCAGTCCGGCGCCACCACCACAAACCGGCGGTCGAACTTTTCCAGTGCTTCGATGGCGTTCAGGCTCCAGCCCAGCAGGGCCACGTAACCTTTTTGCGGATCTTTCTTGGCCGTCATGATCATCTCCTTGTTTCGGGCCGACCGTAGAGAGGGGGCGCGGCATGCCACCGCGGGGTTCGGCGTGGCGTCCTTGCACACCGGGTCGCTGACCCTTTTTACAGGGTAGCAGAACGCAGCGCTTGCCGCGTCAAGGGTTCCGGGTTCATCTTGGGGTATAGTGTCACGCGGGCCGCCCTACCGGCGGCAAACGAGCCCGACCCGGGGATATCATGAGCACCAGCGATACGCAGCACGACGACGCCACACCGGACCTGGCGGGACGCTTCGACCAGGCCCTGGAACAGGTGAGCCAGGCCAGCCGTTTCGCCAAGGCACTGCACACCGGCAAGGTCCTGCAACTGGCCGGCCGCCTGTTGTGCCAGCCCGAGGGCGCCGAGCAGCTGTATCAGCGCGCCACGGCGATTGAACACTCGGGCCTGTTTTCCGGCACCGACTGGGCCAACCCAGAGATTCTGCAGGCAGACATCACCGTTCAGACCCTGCGGCTGGGTGCGCCGGACGACATCACCCTGGAAGCCCTCAGTGAATTGCGCCTGCTGGCGGTGGCCCAGGGCGAGCTGCCCCACGACGCGCTGTCCGCGGAACAGGCGCACCACTACCTGGCCCAGGTGCTGGCGCTGAACCTGGATCTGCTGTTCGAAACCGGCGGCGAAGCGATCCGCGTGCGTCAGGGCCGCATGGCGGTGGCGGTACGCGGCGTGCTGCAGTTGCTGGTGTCGCGCATCGGCTACGACAACATCATCGACCGGCTGATCGAGGAGATCTGGCGGATTCTGGCCCAGCGGCCGGTACGGGTGGACCACCTCAAGGCGATGATCACGCAGATCGCCGCCTGCCTGTACAACCCGGCGATCACGGTGTCCAACAGCCGCGGCGCGGACCGTTTGGTGAGTGCCCTGTTCGGGCCCACCCAGGCCTCCGTGGAGGACCCGGGTCTGGAGGTGTACGCCGAGCGGTTGGCGGGAATGGACAGCCAGGCCCTGCAGCAGGAGGCCAACGGCTTCGCCCGCGCGATGCACGACACCGGCCTGGTGTCGGCGTACCAGCCGGTGTTCCTGCGCTTCGCCGTGTCCCAATCCACCGACCTGGTGAGCGCCGCCCTGGGCCTGAGCGCCACCGGCCGCGACGCCCTGCTCTGCTACCAGGATCTGGTCTACGCGCTGATCGACGCCTCGGTGTTTCCGGAAACCGCCCAGGCCGCCTACGGGCTGGCGCTGATGCTGGAGCGCGGCGTGCTGTTCGCGCCGCCGGTGGCGCCGGCGCTGTGGCGGCAACTGGGCCAGACCCTGAGCGCCAACGCCGACGCCGCCATCGTCCAGGCACTGAGCGACATCCGGCCGGCCAAAGTGCAGCTGATCGCCGGCGTGCTCGGCGTGCTCGGCCTGCCGCTGGGCGTCGGCCAGGGCAACAACCCCACCTGCCAGTCGGCGCGGGCGATTTCCATGTGGGCCTACAACGACCCGGACTACCTGCTGCAGATGATCGTCTGGGCCACCCGCGACGACGACCTGGTGATGCACTTCGAGGGCCAGCGTCTGTCCTCCAAGGAGCTGGCGCTGACCACGCCCGCGATCGCGCCGCTGGACGTGGACGCAGTGTCGGCGGTGCTGGTGCCCCACCTGGACCGCATCTATCACGCCATGGGCGCGCTGTGCGCGGACCGGGGCGACGACCCGCACCGCTGGATCAATCCGGAATTCCACGGCTGGTGGGTGGGCCGCGGGTTCAAGCTGGCGGTGGACCTGCCCACCGGCAAGCTGAGCCACTACGACGATTTCGTGCGTTACTTCTACGCCTGCTACCACCCGCTGCACAACGGCAACCAGCCGTTGATCTATCCGCAGCCGGTGGGCCTGGCGGTGACCGACAGCGCCGCCCGTTTCGTCGGCTGGCACGCCATCACCATCCAGCGGGTGACGCTGGATCAGGACGAAGTGATGCGGGTGTATTTCTACAACCCCAACAACGATTCCGGGCAGGACCTGGGCAATGGGGTGAAGGTGTCCACCGAAGGACGCGGCGAGCGCTTCGGCGAATCGTCCCTGCCGGTGGCGGAGTTCGTGTCACGCCTGTACATCTTCCACTACGATCCGCTTGAGCACATCGACCCCGCCGGCGTGCCGGCGGAGGACGTGGCGGAAGTGGAAGCGCTGGCGCGGGGCAGCTGGGCGCTGGAGCGCTAGTCTTCCCGGAAGGCGTCGCGGTGGAACCCGGCGGCCTCTTCCACTTCGTTGATGCCCGGCGCCCAGGGATCCTGCGGGTCGGCGCCGGCCATCACTTCCAGGGAGGCATGCACGCCGCGGGCCAGGGATTCGGTGTGGTAGCCGCCCTCCAGCACCAT
>VMHT01165646.1_pt1 | contig 11102 bp, 20 predicted proteins | sample 4693611 | NCBI WGS metagenome assembly VMHT01 (sample SAMN12280063, study PRJNA550983) | marine metagenome | isolation source: seawater sampled from same location over 5 years 0.02-0.2 micron viral filtrate | place: USA: collected off the coast of southern California halfway between the port... ... | reverse complement strand
GGTGAAATTTTTAGCCCGTCTTTTTTCATCTTTCCGAAAAGATTTTTCATCTCCCCTAAATATAGCTAAGAAAAAAAATAAGGCTAATCTTCAGGACAAATATTTTAAAATTTTGTGTATCATTTAAACCCTAAATTTCTTATTTGTTTATTGGTTGGCCTAGAAATGGGCAAACATACATCCTTATTACTATCTATCCATTTGTCTCCGTCATACGCTCTCCATTGTATTTCATATTTTTCAATCATCTTTCTACATAATACACATGGTATAGATTTGGCGTCACCGTATATGTTGGTACGAAATATAATCATTTGACCATGCTTTCGTCTTAACCATTTTGTAAATGAATGGGGTTTGTTCCCGTCCTTGATACATTCTCTATATAACCGTCGTATAATCTGTCTTTCTGCACACATATGACTTGTACTCGTTGTTATGTTTTCATACGCTTTTGACATATAACCTCGTACTACACAATATTTCATATTTCATATTCACGTTTGTTTAATATAAAAATATTTACTTAAGTATCTTTTTTTCTAATATTATATAAAAATGAAGTATAGATCTACAAGTCATGTGTTATTTGAAGCTATAATAATAGGTGTTCTAAATTTTGTAATATTTACAACATTAAAACAAATGACAAATATACCCACATCGGTGAAATTAATTTTATGCGGTGCATTGATCCATATTTTATTTGAAGTTTTAGGTGCGAACGAGTGGTGGTGTCTATCTACATATAAATAATTTTAATACAGGAGACAGCGTCTTGACAAGTGGTATAAAGCATTTAAGTTTACTAAACATAATATTGGTAAACTTAAATGTATCAAACCTTCTATAAAAAGTCTGAATGTCAGACTGGTATAATTCATATAGGATACGGTGCATTTCATCGCGCTCATCAGGCTATGTATATAGACGATTATATGGAATTTACGGGGGACTTAAGATGGGGTATTGTCGCAGTTAACTTACGAAACGAAGGATTCCGTGAAATAGATGACTATATAGTCAAAACACCATCAAAAATGAGAATGGTAAGATCTCATTTAGATTATATCGATTGGACTAAAAATCGTACCGTAGCGAAACATATGTTGACGTTACCAAGTGTTCATCTCATAACCATAACTGTAACTGAAAGTGGGTATACACCCGGATCCCCTTTGTATGAATATCTAGCGTGTGGGTTACGTAATAGAAATACTCCAATAACAATTATGTGTTGCGACAATATACGCCAAAATGGATTAGTTTTAGAAGCCCAATTTTTAGCATACCTATATCAAACGAACCAACATTCGCTCGCAGATTGGGTTCGAGAAAATGTGTCATTTCCTTCTTGTATGGTTGATCGAATAACACCACGATCAACCCAAACTTTCCGAAACGAAATAGATAAAATTTACGTAGGGTTAGGTGATACAGCCGTTCAAACAGAAGAATATACACAATGGGTTATAGAAGACAAATTTGTATCAGACTTTCCAGATCTGACAAAAGTTGGAGCAACAATAACAGGGAATATCGAACCATACGAAGAAACAAAAATTAGAATATTAAATGGTGCTCATACATCATTAGCTTATATGGGTGTTCTTTCAGGTTATCACAGGTTTGACCAGGTTATGAACGATAAAATGTATAGAAAACATTTCAGGAAATTACAAAAAGAGGAGATAGTCCCATCAATTGACATTGAATTACCATTTGATATACATGAATATGTCGATACAGTTGAAGAGAGATTATCTTCACATTTAAATCATGATGAACTGGAACGAATATGTTTCGATGGTTATACAAAATTTCATACATTTATATTACCATCATTAGAAAAATGTCTAGAAAAAAATAAAAAACCCATACATATCTATCGGAGCATTGCGGCATGGTATTTATATGCCCGAAAATTTGCAAAAGGGTGTTCGAAGATTAAATATAATGAACCTAATTGGCTACTCTTAGAACCCTTACTCGCGGATGATAAAATTGACTCGTTTGTTACAAATGAACGTTTATGGGGAGACTTAGCTAAAACGTATATAACATTTTCCAGAGATTTAAAAAGTGTAATCATGTCTCAGACATTTGAAAACGAAATTGATTTACTCACACAAGAATATTAATGTTATTATTTATCGTATAATGTAAGTAATTCAGAAACAGCGGGATGACGTATTACATCATCCTGAGACATATCAACATAATCAACGTAATCCATCTCAATATGATCTATAATAGATATTATATCTTTCAGACCATTGCTACCTACTAGATCGCTTTGATTTAGATCGCCTAATACGACCATTTTAGAATTTTTTCCCAAACGTGTAAGTAACATCTTCATTTGGTTGGGGGTACTGTTTTGCATTTCATCGGCTATAACAAAAACGTTATTAAATGTCCGACCACGCATAAATCCTAACGGTTCAACTTGTACACGTGATTCAACTTGGTTATGTGTCAGGTATTGTTCCACAAATTCTAACATAGGCATAGCCCAAGGCTCCATCTTACTCCCCATATCACCAGGCAAATATCCTAAATCTTCATCTGCAGCTACTACAGGTCGTGTGCATATTATTCTATCGTAGCGTCGTCTAGATAAATGTATACACGCTTCCTGACATGCAAGTATAGTTTTGCCCGAGCCTGCCGGACCCGTAGCTATAGTAACGGGTTTTACGGATTGAATAGAACGTAAATATCTACACTGTCCGGGTGTTTTTGGAAATTGCATATATAATACCTTAAGGTTTTTAATCTCATAAATAGTATGCATGAAGGATTTTTACTTTATAACTCTTGAATACAGTAGAACAGCTGCTACTATAATCGACCCTAAATCGAAATCACGTTTTATATGTTTCAAAGATAATAGAACTGCTAAATCATATGCAAAATATATAGCGAAACATAAAGCTGAATATGGTGAGTGGCCGCACGTAGATTTATCTACACAAACAATGAGATTAACATATTTCGACACTAAAAAGATAGAAGATGTTCAAAAATATGAAGATTTGTTAAACATCAGCTACAAAACACACGAAGATCTGGATGAAATGACTATACGAACTGGTATACAATACTTCTATTGCCACGAATTTGCATGTGAAAATGATGCGTCGTTTAAAATGTCTGGTCAAGAAATAGATGGTGAGGTTGATGAAGTAATTTACCGGGAAAAACTGGATTATAATATAAAGAATATATAACTATATTACATATATGACTACAATTCTAAAAGATTTTGATCCTTCTAAAGAAGATCACGTTTTATGGTTACAAAAGGTTGATGCTGTGATGGTCGCGGTCACGAATAATGAACGCGGTGATATTGAAAAGGTCGTAAACGTAAACCCAATCACGAAAACTAAAGTAGATATGATCGAGTGGGCTTTCGTTCATTTTCAACTTGCACTTAAATATTCACAGGGCGTTTTGCGCGGAAATGCGTTTATTCCAACAACCTTTCTCTGATAAAATGATTATATTCCCCCAATGTAAAATCTTTTGGCTCTGAATATTTATCCATTCGAATTAATAATATTTTACCAAAAACAACATCATTCTCAAATGGCGGTGGAATATTATTCATATTTTTTATACCCCCTTTCGTACACTTTACAATAACCACTTCTAATTCCGGCCACTGTCCTATAAATGTTGCCGCTCCCCCTAAAAGTTTAAAAATTTCATTTTTCACTGGATCTATATCAAGTTCTATATCTATTACATCTCCTTTTTCTTCGTTTATTAATACAGCCTTTGTCATCTTGATGTAGACAAATAAAAAAACCTATATTAATATATGATATCCACGTTTCAAGCTGGGATATTTTTATTCATAATTGTTCTCCTGATACACGTTTATTCCGAAAAATATTCATTACTCAGTAGACATTATAGTTTAGATTCTCAATGGAACGTACGAAGTTCAAATAGAACAAAAGATTCGTTCAATACATGTTCACCTGAATCGTATGAAGAGTGTGCAAAAGTTGCCATGCCACACCTAAGTCGATATTAAATTAATAAAACATATTGTAATGTCTACACGAGAATTCGTAACGAAACGTTTCTCTGAACTTTTAGACTTACCAGTAACCGACACTAAATGTATAAATCTGGAATTATCTATACATAACTGGACAATTAAACGTTCCAAAGAATTATCAGACGTTCCCGCCTCTGATAATCATAAACATATGAACAGGTATAAAACCAAGTTTCTCGAGATTCAAAAGTGTTTAAGAAATTCACCAACACTCAAGGATATGATATTAACCGGTAAAATGAAAACGTATGAAGTTGTACATTCAACTCCGAATGTTCTATGGCCTGGCGGTCCTATGGCACTAGAACTAGAAGAAAGTATAAAAAGAAGTATGAAAAAGGAGTATAACGTGGCGAATGATGAAGATTATAAGGGTGCGTTCAAATGTGCTAAATGCAGACAATGGAAAACCACATATTATGAACTTCAAACACGATCAGCAGATGAACCCATGACAGTTTTTGTGACGTGTCATGTGTGTAAATCTACTTGGAAATTTTAATAGAATATTTAGAATCTGTTAAGTCTGTATCCATATCTCCCACTGAAAGAATATATTCGTATCCCGACTTACGTTTATATACCGACTTACCTTGAGGGGTTGTAAAAACTAATTCATTATACTTTATATTTAAACGTTTTAATTGATTACGTGTCCAAATAACATTTTCACGAAACCCAGGACGAGCAGTTATTATCACGATCTTATATCCATTATTTTTAGCTCTAGTATACAAATTATATCCCTCTTCTATTATTTTACCTGTATCACTGTTAATAAGAGTGTCATCAATATCAAACATAACCGCTTTATTCTGATCTGTACAACGTGGAAGTATATTCATTTATATTATATAAGAAAATGTTACTTTAAGATTATTTATTATAAATAATGTATGGAGGGTCAAATAGTTGATATAGAATACGACACCTTATTCTCTGATATATGTAAAATAATTTCGCGTCGGGGGGAGGATTATGTAGTAAAAGCTTTGGTTTATGACCCTGATACATTTCTTTATCAATTTAGTCATTATACACATATAGTACCAATAGAATCTGTTTCGGGATTTTACGATACAGTAGAATTAGAGGATACAGGGATTTATAAAAAAATTGCTCATAATCGATATAAATGTTTAGATGAAAGTGATCCAGAATACGAATTACTGTCAGCAGACGATGAATCCGATGACGAAACAGATTCAGATATAAGTCTCTATGATGAACAAGAATATGAATACGAATAAATAAAATATTTACTATCAGTATAATAACATTATGAAGAAAGACGTCAAAAATATTCTATTCGTAGCAGTAGCTGTAGTACTTTTGTATTATGTGCTCGATTGCTCGGGTGTATTAAAGAAGTTTAAGTCGGGATACAAAAAACCCACAAACAAGGAAATGTATAAAAAAAAGCTATTAGAACATTACAAGAAAAAGAATGAACATTACAAGAAAAAGAAACTAGAGAAAATGGGTAGCAAAGAATCTTATAAAAAGCGTGAAATGTACAAGAAGAAGAGAGAGGGATATTGCAGTGGTTGTGCTTAATAAAGTTACTTAAAACCGAATCGATATATAAATATAAGTATCATGGCTCCGTATACGCCCCCTAATACACATTATAGTGAATTAGATGTATCGTCATACTCCGAAGATGATTTATTCAAATTTGTCGGTAAAAATGGAAAGCGTTTTTACTGGCTGACCAAATTTCTTGATCTATCATACATTTGGTATAATAAAAACCGCAAAGTTATCGAAATATGGGGACCTTTCAGTTCCCTTCAAAACTTCCAGGCGCATCACGTAATTGGGTGTGAGCTTGATTATTGCGCAGGTAAAGTATAAATCAAACTTAAGTTATAGAATTTGTAATCATAATATAGATGTTGAAACGACCCACTCAAAGAGTACACGTTTCACCATGTATACACACAGAACCTGTATCAGGTACCTTTCTTCATAAAATAATCAGACCCGATACTCGCATACAAAGACCCGAGAATTCGAAATCATTCGCAAGGCAAAATGCAGACGATTATATAAAACTTTTGAAAAGAAATTACGAATATTGGGGTGTTCCGTTTAAATGTCCCGATGTCGTAGAATCTAAACCACCTATTACAAACAAAAAAATCGCGGAACCTACTCTCGAGTTTGTCGATAAGGTTCAAGTAAAACTTACCATACTAAAATCCGGTAAAATAAAACTAAAACTTATACCTAACTTTTTAGTATTGTGGAATACGTACTATTCAAAAGGAAAAGTACCCCCGTTTAAAAGTGTTATGGCGGCTTATAAAGCTTTAGGGTTTTCGGAACAATTTATCGAAAAAATAAACGAAAGAAAAACAAAACGTGTCATATTTTTTAAGAAGTTAGAAAAAATTATTGAAAAACTATTCGATAAAAAAAGTGTTCCTAGAAAGAAATTGACTAAAAAGTCAAATGAAAAAAAACCGGAACCAGAACTAGAAGAAGTTGAAATCGAAGTCGTTGATAACGATAACGATAACGACGACGATGACGATGACGGTCCAGAAGAAGACGAAGCTATCATGGTCGAAGAAGAAGATGGTGAAGAAGTTGAAGAATTTGTTGATGATTGTGCCGACGAAGATTAGAAAATAAAACCTAAGTAGCTCCAATGTATTAAAAGAAAATAACTTAATATTTACAATGGAAGGCTATATCGCATGGGACACGGAAACATCAGGGCTTCCGTCTACCAGGTCACGTTGTTCAAAAGAGACTGTACAGGCGTGGGATAATGCTAGGGTTGCATCACTCGCTATGATCGTTTTCGATAAAAATGGTAAAGAACTTGAATCACATTATATGATTACACAACCAGATGGTTTTGAACTTGGAAATTGGATAAACTCAGATTGCTTTGATCCCAAAAAATGTACGTGCTGTGATCATAAAGGTGCAACGCATGTACATAAAATCACGCACAAAAAGGCAATGGCTGAAGGTGTACCATTTAGAAAAGTGTATGACACGTTTATGTTGATGATAAGGAAATATAACATAAACGTATTAGTGGCTCATAATAGCGCTTTCGATGAAAATATGTTTATAAGTGAATGTATTCGCTATAATTTATCCACCGAGATTTTTGACAGTATGCAAACGATATGTACAGTTGAAATGTCGAGAATGAATTTTCTACCCACCACAAATAATAAATTACCGACTGTGTATGAGCATTTATTTGGTGGTGGATTCCTCGAACACCACGCTTTATTTGACGCACGCGCTTGTGGAAAAATATATCACGTACTACGAAAACGTATTTTTGACGTGCACAAACAAATCAAAATAGATACTGTCGTTGTACATATTGACGATATTCCAGATATAACTGGCCAAACAAATAAAAATCCGAATGTTATAGCTAAATCGATAATAGCTCATAACAGAATTCAACTTCAATCTTATAAAGAACAAAAATACATAAACAATCTTTTAAAACACGGGGTTCTTAATAAAATATGGATAGAACAAATTCAGACGTGTAAAGTGTCAGTGAACGATATTCCCAGAAAACTAAAAAGTATTAAATTAAAAATAAATCAAAAAGATATTATAAATGAATCCGATACAAAATTGATTTTGAATTACTTTGAGGATATTTTATACGCAAAACATTTAAAAAATATAGATAAAACTGCAATTAAAACAAAAGAAAAAACGGTATACACGATCAGGGGTACAAAATATCAAATATCAGGTATAATAGATGAAGTATCACGTGCTAAAAGTAATAAAAAAATACTAAAAAGATCTTATATAGATGGACAGTCAGATGAAATGAAGGAGAATATAATAGCACAGACATACATGTTTCTACTTGATGCAGATGAATGTTCGTTTGATGTAGTTAACAAAACTGTATACAAAAAAGATAGTAAATTATGGAAAAATAAGCTTGAACCGAATCTTGTACAATTTTTTAGACATATTCATAAATCATTAAGTTAATGTAATATAAAGTAAATAACTTTATTAAATTCATGAAGATTATACCAGCTAGAGAAAAATGCGGTCTCGCCTTTTTAATATATGCAAATATTCATATTATTTTAGCACTCGTATACGATAATATGTACGAAAATATACTATTTAATATTACGAGTATTTATGGAATCGTAGACGCTATATGGATATTATTCGAAAGTGTATCTAAAACTCCTAAATACGAATTAGTTATGCATCATCTAGCGTGTATAGCTCTCGTAACCAGTGGTATACATACCTCCGTTAAATTAAAAGTCATGCTAATCGAAATATCAACCTTGTTTCTTATGTTACGAAGATATACAAGTGGTTTTACTAAAAAATTAATGCATACATTATTCACCGTATCTTGGTTTGGATCAAGAATTATATGGTTATATTTAAACTTGATACACCTAAAAGCGACGAACAAACTTCCAGATTTTCATGTAAACGCACTTCATTATATTTCGTACATGATTATATATTTACTCGGTATTAAATGGACGGCTGAATCTATGGGTATTGTAAAATATGAGTCGTATACCTCTATCGCGTTAGGTATGCCAATCTATTTCTACACGGATATACTAACAACGGGTCAATTTATATCTATATTTACCCTTATGATTTCTAATTCGATTCATCATCTCATGAGAAACAAATATTCATTATCATTCGATAGTTTCGGAATAGTATTTACTTGTTTAACGTTCCTAAATATTAACTGGATTATATCCATTGTGGGTGCAGTAATAGCCGCATCGGAACCTTTACTCGTAACGAGTAGTGATGCTTATGTAAATAATTTAACGCGGATGGTTTATACTTATACGGCTATACATTTTTGTAATTTGTATCCGTCCGTGACGGTACCTGTTTTTTTATGTGGTGTAGGTTTTATTAGATATGTGACACATTTTGACCCCCTTTTATGGCATTTGGCAAATGGATTTTATTTATCTCACGTGACATATTTATTGCAACGATCAATGACACAAATCGAGTTATAACAATATAAAAAAAATACACCAGAATAGTATAATGAAACCGATGATTTACATTCGTGGTGCCGTTGAAAATTCTTACATCGAAGCAATCACCTTTGAACTAAAAACACAGATCGTAGCTCTTATAAAAACTCTTTATCTTTATAGTCCCCAGTATGGATTAAATGCAATTGAATGGCTTAAAACGGGTCTGATAGATGCTCCAACTAGATTCATTCTTGATGTTGAACTCGAAGTCATGAGCATCAAAAGAAACCTAAGTCGTTCAGAGCCTTCAGGAAATGACACAGACGACGACAAGGAAGATTAATGTATTGCTATACACACGAATTTGCAGTTGCGTTTCTACAGGCGACACACACCCTTTGTCCGGACGTTCAAAGACTTATCTGGGAGCAAGTAGTTACCGAGTTACCACCTATACCACCAACTCCTATTAAAAAATGTTTAAAACGGTGAAAACGATTTTCCGTACAATTCTTACCCGTGAGCCAACAGGGTTTACGGTAAATGATCTTACCGAACCACTCATCGAAAATGACGAATCGTTAATTATCAGTCATAATGAATGCAACGAACAAGTTATAATAGCCATCCCAAACAACCCCCAAAAAAATGAATATATTAATAAACGCAACGAATTAACTAACCTTCTTCTGAAATGTGAACGTCTCGTCTCATATTTCAAAACGAATACATTCTATATCTTCATGGACATAGAATCTAAGATAAAATTACACGCATTGAATCAATTACTCGATGATATAAAATACGACCTTGAGGTGGGTGAAGTGAATTACTTACATGAACTAAATGAGCGTTTTTTTCTTCTCAAAAGCAAAATTAACACATCATCCATGTCACTCAATGAATTAAATTCGACCTAAGTCGTATATAATATTCGTAAAATATATGAATGACGAAATCTTAAATAGAGAAGATTGGCTTGCTTCTGAACAAGCGCTACTCAATTCTCTCATTCCGCCGAGTTGGACATCCCCAATCCAATCCGAAAATTCTTCTACATCTACACCAACCGAAACATCTAAATCTGATACAATGGATAAGTTTCATAAACTCATGGCGTTGATCGATAAAAATTCAGATGCTATCCCCGACGGTGATTACCTCGAAATGTCAAACTTGGTAAAAGATTTATGGGAAAAAGTAAAACCACCAGGATTCTTAATAGATCAAAACGAGCCCGTGACAATGCCGGTATTCTTTCCAACTGTTGCCGAAGTTACACGTATATTAGAGAATCCAGATGATACACAAGATGGTGAAACGTGGATGCGTGTTATGATGCGCGATGCTACAGATAATCCACATCAACACATGGAAGAAGTATTTTCTACAGTAACGCGTGAAGATACGGGTGACCTTTCGCGTGATACGTTTCAATTACATCGCCAATTTCCGGGATTCACGGTCACACACGAGTTTCGGGAAAGAAATGGACCTTCTCTAGATCAGCAGAATAGTCAACCAAATTAAAGATTTAATATTATATAAATATATATGCAGATTTTTGTGAAAACTCTAACGGGAAAAACTATAACACTCGAAGTAGAATCATCCGATACTATTGACAATATTAAAACGAAAATTCAAGATAAAGAAGGTATCCCTCCAGATCAACAACGTCTCATTTTTGCAGGGAAACAGCTCGAGGATGGTCGAACTCTTTCAGATTACAATGTTCAAAAGGAGTCAACACTCCATCTCGTCTTACGACTAAGAGGTGGCCGATTGTAAAAGGAACCTAAGTCAAGACCCCTCATCGAAAAATCATGTTAAGCGTTTTCCGCTTCTACATTTTACTGATCACACCCTACTCGGTACTATAAAAACAACTTAAGTCAATCGAGCTTTTGAAATTTTTTAACTAAAAAAATGGAAGATCTCAAAAGCCTCATGACCTGCCTCGACAACATCTCCGACAAGATCGGAGATGGGGTGTACTTGGATATGGCCGACAAACTCAAGCGCATCCATGACAAGCT
>VMHT01164700.1_pt1 | contig 11104 bp, 15 predicted proteins | sample 4693611 | NCBI WGS metagenome assembly VMHT01 (sample SAMN12280063, study PRJNA550983) | marine metagenome | isolation source: seawater sampled from same location over 5 years 0.02-0.2 micron viral filtrate | place: USA: collected off the coast of southern California halfway between the port... ... | reverse complement strand
CTTCATATACCTGAAGATTTCTGATATCTATCTTTCCCATTACTGCGGAATCCTTACTTTGAGTTTTGAAATTTTATCTAAAAATTTATCAACTGATATACTCTTTCCTTGATCAGTTATTATAGTAAAATGGTTGACTATATCATGGCTTTCATTAACAGCCTTATCTAATACTTTGAATCCTTGATTTGCCCAGAACACTCCGAAACCATTATCATCTCCTAATTGATTGAGATCATTGATAACAGCTTCTTCTGTATCGCCTGGATATAAAATATAATAACGCATTTGATATAAATATTAAACTAGTCCTAAATCTTTTTTATATTTTTCAATCCATGTTGGTAAGTCGCCTTTCGGTTCCCAATCCAATATTTTTCGGGCTTTTGAATTATCTGCTAAAGTTTCAAATGGTTCAAGTCTTTTCTCTCCATATGTTTTTTCTCCGCCTAACATATCCGCGACTTCATTAACTGAATAATTATTACCATTTCCAATATTAAAAGATTCTCCACCTAATGATTTTTTATGCATAGCCGCTAATATATTAGCATTGACAACATCACCAACATATGTAAAATCTCGTCGTTGATTACCATCATTTGTTATAGTCAACGGCTTACCTTGTAACATTTGATCTGCAAATATTCCTAATACCAATTTATATGCACCCTCTAAATTCATACCTTCTCCGTATACATTAAAGTATCTTAATGAACATGTATCTAACCCATATACCTCTGAAAACATTTTACAATACTGTTCTCCAATATATTTTTGCAATCCATATGGTGATAAAGGATTTGTCGAATGACTCTCTGATGTTGGAAGTGTTGTAGCATCACCATAACAAGAACTACTTGCACTATATACTACTCTTTTTATACCAGCTTTATGACATGCAAATAATAATTTCAATGTACCTTCTACATTAATTTTATTAAAAGATATTGGATTCTCTATAGAAGGCTGTACTCTTGCTAGTGCTGCTAAATGAAAAACCACATCAATATCTTTACCGACAAACGAATTTGCGTTTAGATCAAGTAATGAAATTTCATGAAATGTAGCATCCGGGTGAATATTTTCTCTTTTACCTGTTGATAAATCATCGACTATCGTTACATGGATTCCCATATCAATCAATCGATTAACTAAATTAGAACCTATAAAACCGGCTCCTCCTGTTACTAACGCTCTTTGCATATTATTAACTCCTTTTCATATGTTTGTAAATTGTTAACTGTGATCTTTATATCTCCTAATTCAAATGTACCAGATTCTAGTTCATCATCATTTGCTAATATCTCTGATAGATATTGAATATGCCTAAATGAATATTCTCTAAAATTATTGCCATCTATCTCAACTAAAATGTCATCGTAATCATATCTATCATTGTCTGTAAGTGTATGGATTCTTTTACTTAAATCGAAGCTTGTATTCTCTCGTTCCATTTCTATGTAATCCTGAGATCGACCTACTCTAAATTGTTCATCAACATAAATTCTATCACACCATGGCTCCAATGTTTCTAACAATTGCAGATTGCAATTTTCAACACGAATACCTACATTGTATTTAGGCGGTACAATTGGTTTCATGTATTTATCATGTTGACAATAATGACCCCATTTACGTAAAAATTCTCTAGTCGACTTTTGATTCTGTTTTAACCATTCGTCTGTCTCTCTATTCTTCATGAACACTTCACCATTAGGATTTCGTTCTGCACCATCTGCAAATCTTGAGCCTCTACAAGTCATATGATAAACAAACCCTTCCCATGTCTGAACGAATTTGATTCCGTTCAAATGAAAGCGGTTGAATATATCTGTATCTTCTTTTGATTGAGGAGCAAATATAGCATCATGACCTCCTATCTCTTGAAAGTCTTTTTTCCAGAATGCCCATGGAGCAAATATACCTTCTGTAGTACCAGGATCATTTTCATGTAACACTTTCAATTCTTGTACTTCATTTAATAATCCTTCTTCATTAAACTCCTCAGGTTCAATCCCAAAATCTCTTAATACTTTTTCTGGTCCATCCGGATGCAATGGTGGTTCAATTCTAGTAAGTGATACAATAGTTTTTTCTTTTAAATGTTTTTCAATGGCATCAAAAGCACCGGGACATAAATACATATCAGCATGGTAAATCATACAAATATCATGTGTTGCTACTTCATTAACTAAACGATCGTATAGTATTGTATGGCCTAAACGAGTTGGACCTTCATTTTTAATTGCTTTAAAATGTGGGTCTTTTCCCATCATTTCAACACACCATCCCCAAGTACCATCTTTATCACTAAAATCATCTGCTACACAGATTTCTACTTCATGGTCACCTTGGTTTTTACGAATTGAATCGTATGACCATTTAAGATATTTGAGATTATTTCTACTTGGCTGTATTAGTGATATTTTCATTGGTTTAATTGTTTAAAAAAGTTAACATATTCTTTACAAATACTATTAATGCTTAATTTCTCTTTAATAGGTTTTAATAATTCAATATATGAATCTAAATTTGAATTAACAAACTCAAGTTTTAAATGGTTAATTAATTTATTTGTTTTATCCATATCTTCATTAATATATAAAGGATAATTTTCCCCTAACAATTCAACAACGGTTTTGTCTTTAGAAGTAACAAAAACAGAATTAGTTGCAGCAGCAATAGATATTTTTGTAGAAGGTTTAAAATAATAATCTTGAATTTGAGGTGATCTATGGGAAAAATGGATTGGGTATTCTTTTAAAACTTTAAATATATTATTAATATCAGGCATAATTTCTATATTTGTTATATTTAACCAATCAGGTGGGTTCATAAAATATGGATCTTGATATACAACCCCCACATAACATACTCCAAAATCTTGTGATTTATTAATAGGAAAATCAGTTAATCTAGAATCATATTGGTGGTATATGGTTGTAGATTTACAAGATAAATCTTGCATAAAATGATTTTCACTAAACTTATTAGGAAATATAATACCATCTAATATATAATAATAAGGTGTTTCTTTTTCTAAATATAAATTTAAATAAGTTAATTTATCAACAACATCTAAAATAATTTTATTGTTATTAGATTTTAATTTTTGCAATTCATCTAAAGAAATAGAATACCTCCCAGTAAAATTTCCAATAAAAACTAAAATTGAATTGTTAACATTTTTAGGTATTGAAGTTACACAAGAACATTTAACCCCCATATTATTTAAACACTCTGAAATTTTTTTACCTCTTAATATGTTTGTTCCTGCTTTAAAATCACTTAAAACAAATATGATGTCTTTCATTAGGTTAATTTTTTATATTTCATATAAAGGATGATTTAGAAAGTGATAATGACAAACTCCTTCTATTAATAAATTTTTATGACTGCAATCATGAATTTGGGAATATTTTACATGATTTAATAGTTTAGTATATTTTTCTTCAGATATAAGATGATGAGTTTTTAATTCATTTCTTTCAACACATTTTCTTAAAAATCTTTCACAAGTCCATTCTTTTATGTATTCCCAAATTTTTCCATTGTAGTTAGAAATAGATTTAACATATTCATAAGAATCATCTAAGTATTTTTTATCATTAAGGTAGTCAATTTTAGATACATTTATAAAATAAAAATTAGTTTGGGGATAAAAATCTTCATTTATAATACGTTTATTATCAAAATTATATTTTACCATCCCCCCATAACCAATCCCATTTAAATAGTAAAAATCAACTTCAGGGATATCTTTAATTAAAAGAGAAGGTTGAATTATAGTGTCATTTGCTGATTTGCATATCCACTCAATGTTATTTGTTTTACAATAATTTATAATTAAATTATCTAAGTCTGTATAGCCATGATTGTGGCCCCTATTGGTTTTAGAATCTAATAAAACGCAATTTGGGAAGTATTTTTTCCAAAGATTAGAATTTTCTTTAGTTAATTCAGGGTAATTTTTATAATTAGTAGCTACTATAATTTGCTTATACTCATTTAGTATATCAAGATTGTATAATATATACCTTTCTAGATTTTCTAAATCCTCTTTTGAAGAGATATAACCTATTGTACCATAATAACTCTTATTAATAAGTTCTTTAATTTTCATTTAGAAAGTTATTTAATTTATTTAAATCCATTCTTGTATCTTTAGGAATATGGCTAGGGGGAGTAACTAGTTCTAGATTAGAAGCCAATTCTCCTAAATTTTTACTTCCTGTTCCCACATTAAATACCCCCATAGCATTTTCTTTAATTAATTTTACGATTAAAACGCTAATTTTATCCACAGTATCCCCAGAAGTTTTTACATCCCATATTTTAGGATACGGAAAAGGGTTTGGTTTATGTAATTCTCTACATATTAAATAATCTTTACAGAACATTTTAATGTGTTCATCTGCTAATAATTTAGTATAAGCATACCAAGTTGAATCAGGTTGTGGTATATCTTCTTCATTAGGAAGAGGTAAATTATTGGCATATACAAACTCAGTTGAAATGTGTATTAGTTTTACATTCCACTTATTACAAAATTCTACTAAATTAGATACACCCTTATAGTTTGTTTGATAATGTAAATTTTTATTACTAGAATAACTATCAGTACAAGCTATAGTATTTATTATAATATCATAAGGACAATATTGTATTACCCCAAATTTTACCTTAGTTAGTAAATGATATGTAGATTTATCTGTAATATCAAAATTATCTTTTTTTCTAGATATATAATCCCATTTAGTTTGTTGGATTATTTCAGATCCTAAAATACCATCACCTAATACTAATGCTCTCATTGTTTAAATACTTCTATACAAAGAACATTTTTATCATTAATCATAATTAATCTACCATCTATAGTTTCTAATTTTGTAAACTGGCCTTGTTTGATGTTACTGGTTTTTATGCCTTCAAATGTTCTTTTTTCGCCGTTTATGAAATGAATTATTTGGGTTACTATACTTCCTTGTTGTTTAGTTGTTGATTGTAAATCCATTATTTATAAAACTCTTTAATTTTATCACAAACATAGTCTACATCTTCAATATTCATTCCATGATGTGCTCCTAATAAAAACCCATTTTTCATAATAATATCTGAATTTTTAAAATCTTCTAAATATTCTCTATAGACAGGATGTCTAGTTACATTACCTGCAAATGTTACTCGGGTTTGGATGTTGTTATTTTCTAGAAAAGTTAACAATTCAAACCTTTTTTCTGTTTGTAAAGGTATTGCTAACCAATTGGGTTTTAAAGAATCATCAGGGAGTATTAAATCACCTACACCTTGAAGGTTTTTTAAATATCTTTCAAAGTTAGCTCTTCTAATACTAGAGAATTTTTTAAATCTTTCTAATTGTACTAAACCAAAAGCAGCATTCATTTCACATGCCTTCATATGATATCCTAAAACATTATATAAAAATTTATGATCATAAGGAATACCATCCACAACATGATTAAATCTATCATCCATAATTTCTGAGTCATTTCCTAGTCTTCCCCAATCTCTATATTGTAAACATTTAGTTACATACTTTTGATCATTATACATAACCATTCCACCAACACCCCCAGCTGTAATAACATGCGAAGCATAAAAACTTGTAGTTGCTACATCAGTTTCGGGTGTTTTTGTAATAGTATCCGCAGAATCCTCTATCAGTATGATATCTTCTCTATTTATTTCTTTTAAACCTTTTTTAAGTTTAGGCCAATCTGGTTTGTTACCTATTAAATTAGGGATCATAACAGCTTTTACTTGGTCATCAACTTTAGCTAAAATTTGATCAACAACAGCACAGTATGAAGTTAGATCAACATCTACAAATACCGGTGTGTATCCCAATTGTATAATTGGGGCTAATGTAGTTGCAAAAGTACAAGCTGGGGTAATAATTTTACTACCTTTAGGCAAATCTAAAGCTGCAATAGCTAGTAAACATGCAGAAGATCCTGAATTGACAAATACTCCATATTTTTTACCAAATCTTTTAGATATCTGTTTTTCAAATTCGACTGATTTAGGTCCTTGTCCTCCTAACCAACCTGATCTAAGAGATTCTTCAACTGCTTTAATTTCTTCTTCCCCATAAGATTCAAATTTATAAGGGGCATACCATACTTTTTTAGATTGTTTCATAAAATTCGTTTTGTTTTTCTTGTCTTTCTATAGTTTTTGGGTGTTGTAGACACCAAGGTTCTTCTGTTGGAAGATACGACATAGTTTTATAGCCTTCAAGTACCTCATGAACTTTGTTTACCCATTTTATTTTATTGTTATTTTTATAAACCCTCCATTGGTAATCAGGAAAATTTACCCAACCTTTTTCATTTACACCCCAACCCCATTTATTAATATGTTCTTGAGTTAAACCTTCAACTGTGTTGATTCTAGGTACTTTTAGTACATCAACATTGTTGTATTGTAAAACCATTGGTAGATTATCTAGAACATAATGGGAAACCATTTCATCGGCATCAATCTGATAGATATAATCTCCTGAACAAAGTGAGGTTAATTTATTTTTCCATTCTGCAAAATGTTTTTTAAATGGGGCTTTATGCCAGTTAAATTCTTTGTTAATTGAATGTGATCGTAAATAGTTTTCTACTTCAATGTCTCCATTTGTCTCATCATATAAAATAACGATTTCATCTTGGGGTCGCTTATTTTTAATTAAAAAATTAACTAAACGTTGTATTTCTACAAACTCATTACAAACTGTTATTGCGTAACTTATTTTCATAACTTTTATTTAAAATGGTAAATCATCTGCTTCTTTATTTGACTTAAGATGAGGATATAACAGATCTACTTTATCTTCTAATAATTTAACTTTATCTTCTAGTGTTTTAACTTTATCTTCTAGAGATAATTCTTTATTAAAGTATTTATTTAAGAAATCTACAGGGTAAGCATAAACAAATCCTGAAGGTGAGAGCTTTTTCTCTACTTCTACTTTTTCTAATCTTAGGCCAAGTTCTGTTGCTTTTGCTGCTACTTCTTTACCTAATTTAGACCCAGCACCATGTCCTAGGTATGCGTATAAACTTTTGTATTCCATAACTTTTATTTTACTGTGTAGATCATTTCTTGTCCTTTTCTCTTACCTTCTTTCCATTTAGCAATTCCATGATTTTTACGGACATCAGAAATAATTCTACCTGCTTCATTTTTAGAAATGTTTTTGAATGATAGAGTATTTTGAATACATTTCTTTTTCTTTGGTTTGAGAACAACGTTCTCTTTAGTGCCTATGTTTGTTTGTTCCTTTTCAACAAATATAGGTTCTTCTAGATGGATTGTTAATCTTGTCATAATTTTTAATTTTAAAAAAAGGCAGAGGTGTGTCCTTGAGTTTTCGAGTTGATGCCGGTCTTAACCTACTTGCCGTCACTTTTACACGTGCCTTTATATTTTTAAACTCAATATAGTATAATATACAGATTTAATTTTAATAATCCAAACTATTCTGGTATAACTCCAATATGAGATAAAGCATCTATATATTCTCTTTCTGGGAAATTTCTTAAATTATCCATATCCATTCTAAATTTCATGAATTCTCCTTCTTTACCAGGTATAGGATACTTTTCTTTATCTTCTTCAGGTACTTCTATTGCTTTTACAGCTGCCCACCCCCAATTTTCTTTATTAGCTCCATTAGCAAAAATCATTCCAACACCAGGTTCATTAATAGTGTTTGGTATCCAAGTAAGTCCTGTTTTTGGGTCTTTCCAAGCTAAATCAATATATAGTTCTGGGAGTGTAGACATTTGATGTTCATAAAATTCTTCTCCCTCTTTCATTAAGCTATTTGTCCAATAACCACAACTTAAACTCATGTAGTTTGTTATATCAGGTGTTACTTGAACTTTATAACATAAATCTCCTCCTGATTTAGGGCAGTTAATTATTTCTTCGTGGGTCATGCTTCTACTTTTTTAAGTTTTGGTAGTTTTAATTTAGGTAATTCTGTTTTATTTTCTTCTACTTTTTTAAGTTTAGGAAGTTTTAACTGTACTTCTTTTGGAAATTCAGGTACTCTTTCTGTGAGTACTTTATCTATTTTTTCTTTCATTTTTTCAAATGAGAAATTTGATCTAGAATGAAAACCTTGTCGTTTCGCTAAATCTTTATATTTTTTATAGTTTTCAAATATATCTTTTAAATAATACCCTGCTTGACCTGTATCAACATTAAACCATTGTGCCTCTTTTAATAACATACTGTTTGCTGCTGAGGGGTGTACTTCTTTTAAAGTACCATTTAATAATTTTGTAAAATTAGGATTAAGATAATCTGTATGTCCACTCCAATTTGTTGTTAGAATTGGTTTGTTTGTTAAAGAGAATTCAAGTAATGGTCTACCAAATCCTTCTCCTTTAGTTAAATTAACCATCGCTTTAACTTTTGAATGATTGTATATTTCATTCATTTCACTGTCTGTGAATTCACCATGGAGTAAATATACATTTGGTAAATTGTTTGATCTACAAGAATTTTTTATTGCTTTAATTTTTTCAATTATAATATTTCTATCCATATAAGAAGATCCAACTTGAGATGTTTTTAGAATAAGAGCAGGTTTCTTTGATTTGTTTTTAAATGTTTCAAAGAACGCTTTTATCATCAATCCAACATTTTTTCTATCCTCTCCTAAATCTCCTTGTATCCAATGTCCTACAAATAAGTAAGCAAATGATTCTTTTACATTAGATAAATCAAATGTTGATTTTACGGGTTTGTAAATGTCTGTATTTGCCCCTTCAAACATTATTTCACTTTCACCTTCCCAAGTAATATTCCCTTCAGGTTGATTAGTTTGTTTATTTCTTTTTTCAAATTTACTATTTTTCAAAACATCAATTGTATGTTTAGAAGAACCTAAAACTAAATCCATTCTATTACAACCTTCAACCCATTCAGCAGGCGCTACTGTTGTTTCAATCCCTGCTGTGATTCCAATATTATATTTACCTATTTTTTGAAATTCATTTGGAACTGTTATCTGAGCCCAAATTTCTGGTTGTGCTGGTAATTGGGGATTATTAAGTAAAAGAGGCTCTATAAACTCCCATCCAGGATTTTCTTTGATAAAACCAAATGGTGTATTTCCCCATCTTTGTGGTAAAATTTTTACATCATATTTATCTAATTCAACTACTGCTTTAACTATGTCTCTACTTCTTGCTCCATATCCAGAGTAAGTATCAATAGGACAACTTATTACAAATACTGGTTTATTCATTTTTCTTAATATAATAATTCGTGGTTAATTGTATCTTCTTTTACTTCGTTAATGTTTATCAACTCATATTTTTCGCGTGGAGTCCACGTGTTAAATAATTTATCTATCGCATTAATTGCGCGTTCTCCCATAGCTTCACTAGTAAATCCAACTTTTCCTACAGCCCATTCTCTACCTTCTTTACCTCTACGTTTTCTTTCTTCTCTTCCCATTTCATACAATTGTACAATCTGTTCTGTTGCATCTTCGGGATTGCATCTATCATCCCAAATATAAGGTGTTTTAGGAGAACCTTGTAAAGATCTATTTGTAGGAAATACTGGGAATGCCCAGGTTCCATGTTTTTTATATCTGCCTGTATGGTTTGAGGGTACTTTAGGGGTTGGTTCATACCAATTTCCATCTTCATCTTCAAATCCCATTTGGTCTTGCATTCCACCAGTTACATTAGCTATAATTGGAGTACCTGCTAGCATTGCTTCTGTTAATGTTAATCCCCAACCTTCGTTTGAGGTTAATAAAATTTGAGCATCTGCTAAATTGTACATAAAGTTTAGTTCTTTATTTCCTAACTTATTTGTTGAAAATAAAATTGCTTCAGGATAATCTTTAAATAAGATTTTTCTTACTTCTTCAAGATTAGTTCCATGATCACTTATAACTTCAGTATGTAGAATAAAACAACATTTATCTGCTTTTTCTTTAGGTAGTTGATCTAAAAAATATTTAAAAGCAAGCATTGTATCTGGAATTTGTTTTCTTCTAATGTTTCTAGAGTTGAAAAACAATACAAAGTCCTTTTCTTTACCTCCAAAAATATGTTTTTTAAATTGATCAAATTCAACTAAATCTTCTTTACTTTCAAGTGGGTAGTAAACATTATGGTTTAAACCATGTGGAACATATTCAATTACTTTATTTTCTGCTTTATCTCCTAAAACAAGCTCATTTATAAGTTTTGTTTGTTTTGAAATAGCTAAAAGTGCATCACATGACTCATAAAATGATTTATTATAAAGAGGAGCAGGATAATCATCCCAAATATTTAAATAAATAATCGGAATTTCTTTTCTAATTTCATTTTCAATAGCAAATAACCACTCAAAATATCTTGGGTCAGTTACAATCATTAATGCATCAGGTTTTTCAATTGCCATTAATTGCCTAACCAAATTAGCATCACCATACCCATCTACAGGATATACAAACACTGAAGCATCTTCAATTCCAGCATTTTGGTTTGTATCAGCAGATAAATCAAATCGTTTACCTTTTTCAGGATGTTTAATAGCTCCTGCTACATTTACCCAATTAAAATGATGACAAGTATTAATTACCATTTCACGAGCAACAGTTGCTACTCCTGAATGGACTCTAATATCATCACAAATTAATAGGATTTTTTTTCGTTTATTTTTTGGGATATAACCAAATTTTTCTTTCATATAACTTTTTATTTTTTAAATATAAAATTTTGTTTTTACTTTTCCAAATTTAAATCACTATGACTATGAACTTGTTTTCTAAACTCTTCTTCTGTTAAATATAAATGAATTGCTCTTTCAGATAATTTTTGAAAAGAAAATTTCCTTTTAATACATTCTACTTTAAACTGTTCAAACAAAGTTTTATTAATTTTTACACTTGTTAATTGTTGATCTTTTGACATATACTTTAATTTTAATGTTATATGATATACATATATGCAAATATTAGAAAGTCGCAGAACATAAATGAGTTTTATTAAAAGGACACCAATGACAATTCTTATGTGGAGTAGGTTGGTGATCTTTATCTAAATATCCATCTTGACCAAATGCCCCGTTT
>VMHT01097390.1_pt1 | contig 11104 bp, 13 predicted proteins | sample 4693611 | NCBI WGS metagenome assembly VMHT01 (sample SAMN12280063, study PRJNA550983) | marine metagenome | isolation source: seawater sampled from same location over 5 years 0.02-0.2 micron viral filtrate | place: USA: collected off the coast of southern California halfway between the port... ... | reverse complement strand
AAAGTTAAACGTAAAGGAAAATCTGCCCTACGTTGAACTGTAAAATTCTTTTTACCAGGTATAACAGCCATTAGCTTCCCTCAAGTGCAGCAACTTTAGTTTCTAATGTCTCTATCTTAGCAACTGCTTCCTGTAATGCTTTTGTTAAAGTTGATACTATTGGGGCAATTCCTATAAGTTGCAAACCTTCATCTTTTGTACCTTTACAAGCATCTGGTATAACTTCACCAACTTCATGTGCAATAAATCCTTCGTGAACTGCCTCTGACTGTTTATAAATGTCGTAATCTCTATATTTAAAAGTTACTGGCCTTAATTTTTTTACTCTTTCAATACCATCTACAGCTAAAGTTGTAATATCTCTTTTGATTCTATAGTCACTGGTTGTTGAAGCATCAATATGTCCAAGTCTTGTGTTATCAATATAAAAATAAGCATCGTTTCCATCCCAATAAAAGTTAAATAAGTTACCTGTACTTGCACTTGCTGCGTTATTATTTCCAGAATCAGTGTCCGCACCAGTTCTTGTTCCAAACCCTTTACCACATATACCACCATTTGTCAGAGTTGCATTAGCAAAAGATGCCCCAATTGCACAAAAAGAACCACCTGATTTTATTTCAAATCTATTTGCACTTGTTGTGCTAAAAACAATAGGTGCGGCTTCTTGTGTTGTGATTTGTAAATAACCAGTACCCCTATGTACCATTTCTGAAATACTAGTTGCACCACCAATTCTCCTCAGTCTAAGACCATAATCTGCGTATGTTGTATCTGCCGCTAAATCAATAATTGCATCTTGATCGTTTACACCAGTACTAACTTGAAACTGAGAATCAGCACCACTATTTGTAACTGTTATATTTTCAGCAAATTCAACAACGTCAGCTTTAAATTCAGTAACCATTGAACCATTAACAGATACTCCTATTTGGTTTGATGCACTTCTATAAAAACCTGTACTTGCACTATTTGAAAAAGTATAACTTGGGGAACCAGCACTTCCATCTGGTCCATAGAAGTTGCCATCTGCCAAACTTATAAATTCATGTCTACCGCTAGATGTAACAGCCTTATAAAAACCTAATCTACCCGTTGAGGTATTTGCGTACCACATATAGGGCAGTGGTGTTGTCGGGACACTTCCATACCCATTATTTCTACCGATAGCATCAAAAATATCATTTATATCGCCTCTTACAGTTGCGCCAGATGCGTTTGCTACTTCAAAATTGGCTGGTTTTGATGGCATTGTTTTCTACGTTTTTCCTATTATACTACCCTTCACCATAACCGAAAGCACTATACGTGAATTGTCTTGCTACAAAACTAGAACCATTTTTTATACTAACTACAAAATTACTTGTTGAAACGCTATCAATAGTAAAGAAATCACCTGACTGCATATTATTTATGTTTATTGCTATTACTGGCTTAAATTTTTCTGTACCACCACCAACAGCAGATGTTCCTAAAAAGAATTTTTTTGCAAATGTCACTGTAGTTGCACCGCTAGAAGAACTTGAAAGAATACCGTTAGTTGCACTTGTATTATCAATACTTCTTTCAGTTCTTGGTCTAAATATTATATTTACACCTAATTCTTCAATATCTACATTTTCATAAGCACTATCGTTATTAACTAGCACTTTAAAAGCTATAGTTCTCGTAGTCATATCTGTATTTGTAAAGGTAGCAAAACTTGTACTAGGAGTTGCTGTTGAACTTTTTGCCACTTGAAAAGTCAAATCAGCAGTCTTATCAAATTGAACTGTTGACCCTGTAAAAATATCTGGCCAAGTATCCATTTTATCTGTATAAGAATCCCACTGAGTAACAGTATTATATCCTTGTTTTTTTTCTACAGTTTCAACACGAAATCTAAAAACAGCACCTAAATCAATAGTATTTTCAAAAGTATAATTTCCTGAATCTGGAATACCAGCACCAGTTCCACCAGTTACTAAATCAAGTGTTGCAAAATTACCACCTGAGTGTGCAAGCGTATCAAAATCCGAAATATTATCAAGGCTTATCGCTGAAGTCAAAGTTAAGCCAGCTATTGAACTATCATATTCAAGACTAGATTTTGCCCCTGCAAAATTACTCGTACTTTCTCTTATTTCTTGTGCTTTTAGGTTCGGGGATGTTACAAGTCTATTAACAACAACAGAAGTTGCTGAAGAAGATTCATTACCAGCCACATCTTTAAATTTTACAAAATACTCACCACTTAAAAAACTAGTTATTGTTATTTCGTTTGAGTCACCGCTTATTGCCCTTAGTGGTGAAGAATTGCCATATTCAGCACTTCCGTCTGTTATCGCTGCAAATTGTATAATAACTTGCCCTCCAAATAAAACATCAATATCTGTTAAGGGATCTGCTTTGTCCCATTTTAAAATTAAATCATCGCCACTTTCTTCAAATCTTAAATTACTAACATTAGAAGGGTCTGCTGATAGTCCTAAAGCTTGAATATTTTGAGCATTTACTTCTTTGCTTACTTGAAAGGCTGAATTAATTGATCTTATTGAAAATTTATATAAACCAGCAACATTATTAGGTATCACAAATTCGTTATCTGTAACATTTTGAACAACTGGATCACCTTCTTCTAATCTGTAAGCGACTTGGTATTGTTTGGCACCAGCAACATGACCAAAATTTAAAACAATTCTTGAAGTTGCCCTATTATTTACCACAATAGTTTCTTCTTTTAATTCATATATATTGGGGGGGTCAATAACGTCCAATAATGTAGAGGGAGATTCACCTACTCCAAAACTTCCAATATTCCCATCAATATATGAAAATTTTTCATCAGTATATGTTAGTGCAGTAATACTAAAAACAAAATCATTTTTCTGTTTAATATTGCTTATTCTAAATTTTCTATGTTGTACATTACCTGTTTTAACAGCCCAAACTGTTCCAGCATTTGCATTTAATGCACTTGATAATGTAACAGTGCTACCATTTACAGCCGTTATTGTTCTTTCTTGTACATTGCCAGATGTATCTATAATTAAAAAAGTATCATTTACAAACCCTACGCTGGTATTTGTACTGTCATCAAGAACATAAACAGTTGTACTTGTAACGCTTTTTATTCTTCCGCTTGCTCTTATAATTTCTTTCAACCTATCTGCAATTTTAATTACCATAAGGGGTTCTAATTTACAGGCAGCTTCTATTCCGCACTCGAATGAGACAACTTCAGATTCAAAATTTGAACTATATAAAATTGACCTACCAAATCGCACCGCCTGATTTTTATCTGTGGTAAATAATGCTCGAACATTCTGTTGATTTATACCGTATTTAGTTTCTACTGTTGTATCAAGAACAGTCACTTGATCCATTTCTTGTAGATCATTGTTGTAATAAGCAACATTAATTTGACTGTATTTTTTATCTTTATCACTTCCAACATAATTAAACTGACCATCTACTACATTTGCATTTGTAAATAAGTAAGAGGTAATTGTTTCTTGTTTATCTAATACAATTTTTAAATTTCCATTTTTATAAAAAATTGTAGCTCGCATTAATCCCGCAACTTCTCTTATAACATCAATAGCTTTTTTCCTTACGTTAATAACACCATTAAAGGAATATCTTGGTAAACCTGTATTTCCAACAAAGGTAGAGCAATATAAACTTGCTTCATAAAAAGAAGCTTTATCAATAGAACTTTCATCTAAATTCAAACCATAATCTTCAGTTAAAAGTGCATACAAAATCCAAGCTGGATCATTAGTCCATTTTTTTGTTGAATCCAAAGCCGCAAAATTATACCCAGATGGGTAAAGAATTCGACCAGTACCTGCAACATCTATACTTATACCTGTCGGAACTTTTACTTTAATTCCTCTATATAAATATTTTCTTTGAGGTATATTAGGGAATTGTTCAGCAGAATATCTAATTCCAATATATGCTGACTTTGGAAATTCAGTAATAGTTGTTATTTGTGGATTTACAGCTTGTAATTTTGTAAAGAAAAATTCAGTAAATCTTCTAGAGCCTTCTTCATATAGATTTCTGCCTTTATCACTAAAAGGATGCTTACCACCTACTTCTCTAAATTCTAAGTCTGTTCTTAATACATCAACACTTATCGGGTAATACAGGTTTCTTGCTGCTTGAGTTAAAAAAGCAAAATCAGGAATATCTACTCTGTAATCAGCACTATATTGACCAACTGAAACACCATTAACTTCAATAGTTCTCCTACCAATCTCTTGATTATTATTACCTCTTAATCTGATAACAATATCAACATTACCAGACAAACCGTTTGGGAAAGTAGAGTTTGGCTGTATTCCTAATGCCACTGATGCGCCATCATCAGCACCAAGTTGACGTAAGCTAGGCCAAGTCAAAGTTACTATTACTGCTCTTGGCGTGTCATTAATACCTGTACCTACATCTACTGTTCCTGTAACCTTGTTACCTTCAGCATTATTATTATTTAAAACTTTTGCTGGACTTAAATTTCCTGATGACTTAAATTCATTTATACCAGACATTATTGGTTGATTATCTTTTCCAACCCTTATTGCCATAGATGTCTTAGTAATATTTTCTGCCCCTGCAAGATCACGAATTGCACGACCATCTAAAAATATATCTCTTTGTGCTAGTTGTATATATAGTATTTCATCAGGCGTTTGCAATAACTGATTATTTTCAGAAGTTGGATGTATTAAACTTGAAGGTATAGGAATGCTATTTCTAGAAGGTGTTGCAAAACCTTCAGTTTCTGCGCCATCAGAAACAAGATCAGCAAAGGTAAAAAATTGTTCTGCTTTTAAAAAAGAATTTGGTAGATTTTCTGATATTTGAAAATCTTTATTGCTTATTTCTCTGCCCATATTAAGGTGTGTTATCTGCTATTTTTACTGTATCAGAAGCGGCACTTATAACCACTGACCCAACTATACATTCACCAAAAACTAAAGGGGCAGCACCTCCAGCTTTTGTAGTATTAGCTGTTTGATTGCTTAAAAAAGATGCAATTTGTGGATCTGAAGCTGGCTCTATAGGTACTGGGGCAAAAAGTGACGCTAAATAATTAAGTCCGACAGTAGCTGCAATTGTTATTAATGCTGAAGTAACCGCAGAGGAAGTAAACCAAGTTGCTACAGCACCAAAGAACCAAAAATTACCACTAATAACAGGAATTACTTTTATTTCCTGATTACCATCAAAGACCAAACCTAAAAAAGTTACATCTTTTTGGTCTATCTGTACACTATAAAAGGCATCTGTCAAATGTTGTTTGCATTGTGGGTAATTTACTTTTAAAAAACTAAAAACTTGATCTACATTAGATACATCCGCTTCAAATTCTTTTACACCACAGATTTTTTTAAGAGTTCCATAAATTTTTATAGTGCTTGTCATTCTTTTGTCTCCAAATAATGCCAACTATCATCACAAACAGAATATATGTACCAATCATATCCATATACATTAAAATTCTTAATATCAGCTTCAGATGGTTCAGCACTGCCGTTAACGTGAGAATGTAAAACAGCTAATATATCTGCGCCACTATCTTCACAATCTGCAAAGTCATTGGGATCTAAAGTAAAACTAACATCCTCATCTTTATAAGATGCAATATTTTTACAAGGCCAGAAAAATTCATCACCACCTTTTTCATACAATAAACCGCAACCCTCTACAGGTTTACAGTTTTTAAAATGTTTTTCTGCTTCTTTTTTCCAAGTCATATATAAACAAAAGTACCACAAGATGGAAATCTATCTTTTGTTATTTGTCTTCTTGGTAGAAATAGTGTTTCAAAGTCAATACTTTTAACAAGTTCAAAACTACAAATTTGGTTATTCTCAATAACTTTTTTATTAATATCAAAAATTTGGTCATCTAATTTTTTTGTTGAATCTGGAGTACCAAAAGGATTAGTTTGACTAGGAAAATTTTCTTTATCTAAGAATTGTGCGAGTGTTCTTTTTCTGGTTATTCTAGCCTTTTGTAAATCATTCCTTGGTGTTACTTGATTTACTAAAGCTAAAATTGTAGAAAAAGTACCGCCAGTATTAGCAAAAGTTAAAGTAGGTCTTGCCATAACAGAATTTTCACCAGTTTCAAAACCTTCAGCTTTGCAAGCTATGGCGTTATAAGTTAGACCTTGCCAAATTAAATCTTGATTTAGGCCATTAGTTCCATTATGAAATCTATATAAAGTCGTTGCTGTTGTATCTTGTGCAGAGTAATGTATAGGTGCAAAAAGGTCTAATTGAAACATTTCAATAATTGAAATATCTTGTAATTGTTGTAAAACATCAACTGGTATTGTCATGGTTGAAACACCTCCTCAAATGTTGCTTGTATTGTAACTCTGTTTAAATATGTATTTGTTCTTCTATATTCATCGCAAATAAATTCTTTAGCTGTACTTGTGGCTGGCGGGGTAAATGTAAAGCTGGTTGTATCTTTTGCTCTTTCATCAAAGAAAGCTAAAATTTTATCGCCATCAGCAAGAGAAACATTAAAAGTTAAATTGTAAGATTTTGGATTTTGATTCAGGCCAAAGACGTTGCGAGATTTATAGCCATCCCCAAATTGAACAGAGATAATATTAGGACTAGCACTTTCTACAGAGCTATATGTTGGTGTTGTAGCACCTGCTGTTGTACTTAAAGTTGCATCATTAAAAGTTGCCATTAAGTTAACATACCTCCACTTCGTTTTTGTCGTGCTATTTCAAATTGAACAGCATTAGCAATCGCTTGACCTAAAGCCTGGCCATCACCATCAGATTGAACATCTGTATTAGTGGCATCTACATTTACTACAACATTTGTAGATCCTCCACCCATTTCATGATTTGGAGTAACTCTACCTGTAACCCCTGGAGTAAATAATTCTGGGCCACGTTCTCCAACAATATAAGATTTATTAGGTTTAGTAACACCACCATCTGCAAAAAATCCACCAATTCCAGGGATTGCTCTAAGTAAAGAAGTAGCACCAAAATCTACTAACTGTCTGCGAATAGACCCAAAGACACTACGAGCGACTTCTCCTAAACTCATAGTTCCTGTTATTGCACCATCTATTGCATCAACAAGACCTGATTGAACTGTATTAGCAATACCTTGGTATAAAGTATTAACTCGTTGAAGTTCTTCCTGTAAACGTAAAGCATTTTCAAATTGTTTTCTTTCTTCTTTATTTATTTCTTTGTCAAATTCAAGAGCTTTTCTATCAAACTCTCTAAGTTTTTGTTGAATCTCTGCTTCTCTAGTACCCATAGACAAAGATTCGGTTAAAAATAAATTTTTATTTTCTACAGACTTTGTTATCTCATCATATTGTTTAGCCCTGAGTTTTTCTAAATCAAGATTTTCTTTGATAACTTCCAATTCTTGCATACGAGCAACTATTTGATCGTCTATAAATCTATTTTTATTCCGATTTTTACCTCTTGAAGCTATAAGATCTTGAATTTCTTTGTCATCACTTGTTTGTGCTTGTCCTAATAATTCGGCTCTTTTAAAACCAACAACTCTTCCACCCTTTTTAGTTGTTACTAATTTAGCAGCTTCAGCACTTACTTTCGTTATGAATCTAGAAATTGCATTTCCAAGATCTTGAGTTTCATCTGCAAAAGCTCTTAATGCTTGAACACCATCTTTTCCTACTAATTCTTCCATTTTTTTCATAGACAAGTTAAACGCTGCTTGTTTACCTTCTGTTTTTTCAACTAATTTTAAATATTCTAATGTAGGTGTTCCTGCTAACCCAACTGCATTACCAACAGCTTCAACATTAAAAGAAAAGAAAGTAGCTGCTTTTCCTAGCTCTTCTAATTTTTCCTTTGCAGTTGTAAGTTGTTGAAGGACAGCAGTAGCAACAAGACCTCCTGCAAAGCCTCCCATTTTGCCACCAATTTTAGTTCCTGCAAAACCACCAGCAAAACCAGCAAGTCCTCCAATCGGGCCCTGTCCAAATAGTAATGGGAACGCACCAGATATAAGTCCGCTTGTTACTGCTGCTTTATTGCTTTTGTCATCAAACTTATCAAGTTTATTTCCTTGAGATTGTGCTTTATTATTTTTAATTTGTGCTTCTGTATTTTTAGTAATTTGAGTTGTTTCTCTACCTATTGCTTGATTTTGTTTGTTTGTTGCTGCTAATGCATCTTTATGTGCTTTTGTTCCTAAAGTAACGTTGTTGGTATATTCTTCTAAAGTTTCTGCTGCTGCTATTTGTTCATTTGTAGTTTTACCAAAAGCTCCTTTAGATTTATTAACAGTTTTGACAAGATCTTCCATGTCTTTTCTGTACTGTTTTATTTCATTACGAGCACCTTTACCCCCTGCACCCCCTGTATTACGAGGATTCATTATGTCTATTCCTCGTATTTTATCTATACTTGCAGTTAATTCATTTACCTTTGCTTTTAACCTATCAAGACCAGACTGCCCTTTAACTCTTAAATTTATATTTACACCATAATCTCCTGCCATTGGATTCGACCTAAAACCAAAACTTTACTTTAGTGTACCGCTTTTAGCGTTTTCCTGCTCGTGATTTATTCTTTGCATCTTCATAAGCCTTATCTTCATATTCTTTTTTTAATTCGTAGTAAGCAAGCCAGTTTATATATTCTTCCTGAGTTAATTTATTCGTAAGTTCTTTTATTGTCATTCCTAGCTCTGTAGCTAAAAAAAACATAAAAAACCAATCGTTTCTAGCTTTTTAAAATTGCTTTCGCTTCCTCCACTTTGTATTCACTACCAGAATTTAGCATCGCAAGTTGAATATCTTGTAAAGTCCCTGCATTAACTTCTCTTCGTAAAGAAGCTTTATGACCATCTTGAAATAATCTTTGACCATCTTTATCTAGTGCTTTTGTAATCATAAGATTCAAAGCAAAATCATCATTAGTTCCTGAATCTCCAGATTTTGCAACAATAGATTCTCTTTCTGCAATAGTTAATGGATTCCAATAAATTTCTAAAACTGTTACATCTCCTTCTTTTAATTCATATACATATTTTTGGCTTACACCAAATTTGTTTTTGAGAAGTTCTATTGCTTCCATAAATTTATTAGATTGCTATTCTATTATACTAGGCGTTTGCTGAAAATTGACAAGATATTATTCCAATGAAATGACTTCTATCCTCTATTTCCAATGGAGTTGGACCGTTTATATCTAATACTCTAGGTTTACAGCTAAAAGTATCGGTATAACCAGAAGCATTTACTGAAGTTAAACCATCAATTACCGCTTCAGAAATTGCAGATAAAGTCGAAGTACCTTTTGATTTTGGAACGTAAACATTACATTGAATAACACCAGCATAATAATTTGAAGCTGCACCTTGATTCTGTTGTGTTGATTGAGTAAAATTTAAACTCATTAAAATATATTTTTTAGTTTTCCCTGGGGTTGTAAAATGTACATTGTCATAAACAACTGAAACAGTAGGATCAACGTTTAAAACTTTGTCTGTTACTGCTTTTTCAAAAGCTGCTCTGGTGTTTACTAAAGTCATGCTTCAAATCCTGTATATGTAGTACCTGAGAATTTCTCTGATACTCCTGCTCCTATAAATAGTTTACCTTTATCTGACATATTTTCTTTTATCAACCGACCTAATTGACCTTGAACAAATCTTTGAATTTCTCCACTTTCTAAAACATATTGAGAATATTCTGCTTTATTTCCAATAAAAACTGCTTTTTTATAATTAAAAACTCTATTTCCTGACCCTACAGGGAATCTTGGCTTAACAACTGGTCGTGGCGGTCTAATTTTCTCACCTTTTGCATACGCTTTCCATACTATTTTTCTTTGAGTAGCCCAAGGCTCATAATTTTCTACCTTATGATTAGCTGTTACAGGACTATTTTGTGCTTTCCAACTAGAAGCAAAAAAACCTGTAAATACAGGCATTGTTGTTGGTTCCGCTTCGTTTCGGTTAGATAATTCAAAATGAACATCTTTTATAAGTTTATTAAAATCACTACTAATTTTTCTGTCTAAATCTTTAGGTAAGTCTTTTAAAAATCTTGTTGCCATTAGAACCGCACCAAGATAATAAAGAGATAAGCCTGTCCTCCTTTTTTAGTATCAATATCAACTATTTGTGCAACTCTATCAGATCCACCAAAACTTAAAGTAATTTCATCATCCATATCTGCTTGGTTGTTACCAATAAGATCAGGTGTTATGTATAACTTTGCTTGTCTCATTTCTTGACCAGTTTCTTCTTCTGCTCTTACAAAAGAAATTGGAACTTTTATATCTGAATATGTTGTATCTACAGTAACCTGTTCTCCAGTATCTAAATTATAACTAGATGTACCTTTCTTTACATAAGTAATAGTATGATCTAAAGAAGTTCCCAAAGAGTTAACAACACTTTGAGCAACACTTTTAAATAGACTGTCTAGTTGACCTGCCATTATCCTCTAACTACCCTCATTTGATAAGATCCTGCTCCACCAAGCATATAAGCTCCAAGATAACTTTGTAACCACGGGTAGACATCTAAAATATTATTAACAGATCCAGTTCCCTGACTATCAGTATTGTATTTAACCTGTAAATCCCCTAACTGCACTTCAGAAAAATTACCGTCTTTACCTGAAACCCCTGTCATAGCTTCAGTGTCATTTGCTAATGCTCTAGATAATTCGTATTGAGCATACTTAATATTATTTGGAACGGTAGTACAAACAAGTTCAACATCATCTACTTGATAATTATTTCTTGGAAACTTTAATGCCTGTCCATTATCACATCTATCTCCATAGAAAACTAAAGTATCAATCCATCTTGTAGCTGCTATTAATGCTCTATTTTTTTGATCGTCTGTTTTATTTGTCCAAGTGCTTGAATCTGGTACTGTCTCAAAGTAATCATTAGCTTCTGCCAATGTGACATAGCTATTTGCAGTAGCACTTGATAATGTTGCTGTTATAGTAGCTGCCACGATCTATAAAGTAATTTAGTTTTATTGTAGCGTAAAGAAAAAACCCCACCAATAATTGATGAGGTTTATGACCACTAATTTAATCTTACGATTAATAAGTTGAAGTATCAAGAGGTGTG
>VMHT01053920.1_pt1 | contig 11106 bp, 18 predicted proteins | sample 4693611 | NCBI WGS metagenome assembly VMHT01 (sample SAMN12280063, study PRJNA550983) | marine metagenome | isolation source: seawater sampled from same location over 5 years 0.02-0.2 micron viral filtrate | place: USA: collected off the coast of southern California halfway between the port... ... | reverse complement strand
GTGATCAGGTGACCCTCACAAGGTCACAGGAGAACGTCAGAACGGGGGACAGGGATAGACCAGTCAACCGTCAGTCAATGGTCAATCAAGGGTCTAGGGACGGTCAAAACCCAGTCCAGAACACAAACCCTTGAAAAGTATATACATTTTACGAACATAAAAAAGCATCAAAAAAAGGCAGCCGTCCTTGCGATGTAAGAGACCCAGCCATCGAAAGAAGTAAAAATTACAAGAAACTAGACATATTGTAAATGGATTGTAGATACAAAGTGTATAAATAAAAGAGGGTAAAACAATCGTCTATGAGATGGGAATCCTAGACCTAGATAATGAAGAATAACCTACGGGTTGTTATAGAATAAGTGTCACTAAAAAAAGAAATAGAAACATGCAAGAAAGAACTCCAGCAGATGCAAGACGGATGAATAGTTTGATTGGAAAGACATTCTGGGTTAAATGTCCAGATAATGATCGATACCATAGAACTGTTTATATCAGACACAATCCATTTACTAATTCATTACAGCCAATGATCAGTAATCCTGTCTATGGTGAACCTGATCCTTCTGTAGATGAGATTTCAGCAGCACATCTATCGAGAATGATGAGACAACATAATCATCCACCAGATATGATTTGGTGACTAAACTATGAATAGGACATATGAATCTACTCATAGAAGTGATATAGGAGACAAATATGCATCTAAACAGTGGAGAATCAATCAAAATGAGTTTAGAGATATACTTATAGATGAATATATTAATGCTAATGTGAAACTAGGATATATGATTACCCGAACTTATTACTATGATGATGTGAATAGAGATGAGGTAGTGACACATAACAAGAGAATGAATGCCGTAATTGATGACTTATTCAATCCAAGAAGGAGAGATGAATACATTATAGGTAAAAAACACTTTATCGAACAACATAAACCCAGCCTTGATAAGATAAAACCAATCAAAATTAAGAATACAATATTAGATAAGTGGGAACTTGATTGGAATACTGATATAAAACCTGGGAAGTACCACGTTCATTCACTTTTAACTGAAATAGATGACCGGCTGATTGATAAACCTAATCGCAAGATCCGGAAAACTATGCAGGAACTCTACGGAGACGACCCCAAAACTGACAAAGAAGAGGTGAAAACCGACTTATTGAACCAAACACTGAGAAAAAGATGCCAATTTATAGGAAATAGTGCCCAAAGTCTGTATATACAAAATGCATCTAAATATTTAATGTATGACGGTTATATTGGATGGAAGGGATTAGTTGCCTATGTGACTAAAACCATGTATAATGTCGATATGATTGATACCGTCTACGATAATATTAATAGCACTATTTACAAATAACCATATGGCACACTTCCCATCACGTCAAATCAAGCGATCAAGAGTCCTATCTATTTCACAAAAGAATGAAACTGCGGAGAACATTATAGAAGACTACTCAAATAAGTGGGGTTGTCCCTTTTCTCAAGCAGTATTTCGCATCGCAAGAGAATACGATCAGATGAAAGCCTGGTCCTTCTATAACCAAGCACTTAAATCTGGACACTAATTATGATAAAACTAGAAACAAAGAACGACTATTCACTACTGGATGACAATAGTATTATAGAAAATGTAAGAAAGTGGATGACAATGTATGTAGAGTGTTCTCCCCACTCCCATAATCGCAAAGAAAGTATTGGCGTGATACTAGATGACTACCAAAGAGAAATGCACAATCGAGGATTAAAACTATGAAAGGACAAACAATGAGCACTATTCGGGCGATATTATCCAGAGTGAAGGACCCAGTTACCAAGAAACCATCATTCCGCAATAATGATGAGGTAATTGATGCAGCCGTCTCTGCTTATTTTGATGAATTAAAGAGGCAGAAGGTGTTATGACCGATCAAGAGAAGAAAAGTAGAATCAAAGTATTAGACGTAATCACCAAACAATACGAAACGGTGATATCAAACTACTCACTTGATGAAACAGAGGACCTCAATGATGAGGAATATGATGACGTAATCAGAGCCTTCTGGTTCAGTAGAGGAGATAAGAACTGGTTTGTCTGCATGAACATCGGGGGTTACATCCGAGCACAGACTCCAGGGGTACCCGCAGACTTGATCGTCCAAATGCACAACGAATACCTATCCGTCTTGGAGGACTTTGTAGGAGATGACCTGGACTAACAGATGGGAAGACTGCGACCCAGAAGAACGCAGAAAGAAGAATGAGGAGATAAAAGTAAATAAGGTGCGACGAATAATGCGTAAGCACCTTATGAAGAAAGATCCTGGAAACGACGGTAGGAGCAGGGATGCGACCTCTGTATCAGTCCCATCTGAGCCAGATCCGACCGAGAAAAGTTCAAACGAAATTCACGTTGGAGGTATTGCTGACTTCCACGAACAAATAGTCAAGATAGCACTGCTACTAATGTAAATACAATGTATATAAATAACAGGGAGGGAGAAGGAAAACTCCCTTGCCTGTTAGGACACATTTGCTATCCGTGCATCTAGGTTTGCTCCCTAGGTGCATTTTTATTGTGATTGAGTGATTTACACACGATCACAATAAAAATAAGAAAGGGGTGGATATAGACACCACCCCTGAACCTATCACTCTTCAGCAGAGTTGGATGCGAAGACAGCCTTAGGGGACTTCAGGGTGGATCGAATAGCATACTTATTCACACCAACCTTCTTGGAACCGAAACGTTTTTGTGGACGTTTACCTCCTGCATCACCTAAGTCATAGAAGAAGTGACGTGCGACCTGCTTAAGACCATCAGACAGATGATTGATGGGATATTCATCACCACAGTTCTGTGCGACGAACGAATCCAGACAACGACCCTTCTGGGTGTCATCCATTTCATCAACGGTCTTTTGGTAGGTCTCTTCACCATCGAACTCTTCGAGGAAACGATGGATCGTAGAAACCAGTTCAGCAGAACCGACAGATGCGATCAACTTATTCATGCGGTATTTCTCACCTGAACCACCACCCATAAGATCATTCTTCAGGTAGTACCGCAGGGAATTAACGCAGAACAGATCGAACTCCTGCCAATTCAAGTCACCCCAATCTTCTTCAAACAACCAACCACCATGGATTTGATCGGGAGTCTTACCGAGTTCAGCCTTGTGAACACGATAGAAACCACCAACCTCAACCATATGCTGACGATCAGTGTAAGAAGTTCCTTCTCCGAGAATCGGATGGTTAGATGAAATCGCCATCTTAGGTTTGTTCTTTTTATCGAACTGGAACATGGTCCCGTATTTACGATTGACCGTAATAGGACCAGTGATCTTGGAGAAGAGAGACTTAAACGGGAAGTCTTCACATGCATCATCCATACAAATGTATTGCGTGGATGGAGTGACGAAGTTAAACGTGAAAGCATTTTCACGTTTAGAATTCATCTCCCGTGCATCGATCACACAAGTGTCGACAGCCGCAGATAAAGCATCATTGAGGACGACAGATTTACCTGTGCGACCATTTGCTTCACCATCGACCATGTCTTCATCAGAGAAGATGACGCACTTGTAGTCGTTCCAGTATCCATGAAGAAGATAACCAAAAGCAGAAGCAAGGGACTTGAACTTTTCTTGGTTATAAACCCAGGATGATCCGTTTTGACTCTTACAGAGGTTCTGACACCACTTATGAAAGTGATGACCAGGAGTCTCAGTAATGTCGGAGAGGAATGTGTCTTCGGTATAACCCTGAATGAAGTCAGGATTAAAGTCACGAGCCATAATCTTATTCATCCAAACGAAAGACTCTTCAGGGAGTTCATCGTAGGGAATAAGGGAGACAGAGTCCGTTTTAGAATTGACCTCTACTACACCGTTCTTGTAAAAACGATATGCAGTAGAACGACCATCTTTCAGTTCTTCCCATCCATGAAGGACACGGAGTGAAGACAGGTTATGCGGACCGAAGAAACGATTGAAGTTATAGACCATCTGATCGATGATCATATCTCCACCAGGAACACGACCCATCACGTTGAGAACGAACTTCTTGACTTGATGTTCGTCTACCTCACGAATCACATTACCCTTGACCTGAACCGGGATAAGATCATTACCTACGGGGAGATTGAAGAATCCCATCGCAGGAAGTGCATGTGCATAATAGATGGACACACACGTATTAATCGTATCTTTAGTGAACGGAAGTATGTTTCCGTCAGGATCTTCACCCCAGAACTGAATTTCCCACACTTTATCAGTGCAAGACTTTACGAACTCGGGACTATAATAGAGATTGGAAATTTTAGACATAGTAAAAACTCTAAAAGAAAGGAACAGTATTCAGTTGTCTAGGATCTTGCGTTCTTTTTGATTTATTAGCGTCCCTAGACAACAGAGACGATATGACTGGATACTAAACGTACCTACACCTTCAGCCTCAACGGACTGATATATAACGACTATCTCATGACCTGGACCTCCTTTATTTGATATACAAAGTATAGGACAAACTCCAAACTTGTGGTGCAAGATAGTGACACTTTATGGTCAAACTATTGTGCGTCGTGTTCTCGTCGATGTTATATGCACATGGACAGAGCATCACCAACTACCGATATACGACGAACCAGGAAGGTAAATATGCGGTGATTTAGTGATTTTAGACCAAATACCGACCAATCCAACGATCACGTAATCACGAACAAATGCTGGTTTGACTATCAAACTATGGACCGCACCACTATTTCCAGTCCATAATGCGGCAGCTGACCCACCCCCCGTGCTGACCCAGATCCCAGTTGGTTCCGTAGTGATTGGGGAAAGGATGCGACAACTCGACGAACAGAAGGTCTTAGAACTCATGACCTCGTTTGAGGAGGTCGGAGTGATCAACCCGATTTCCGTCGACGAGGACAATGTGTTGATAGCAGGAGCACATCGCCTGGAAGCAGGGAAGAATCTAGGGTGGGAGACGATTGAAGCAAAGGTCTTCACTCAGGAAGACTTACAACGAGAACTGATCGAGATAGACGAAAACCTCATCCGGAACGAACTCTGCTACATCGCATCTGCAGAGCACATGGTCGAGAGGGAACGGATCCTCGACTCCCTTGGAAAACGCAGATCCAGAGGAAGCAACCAATACACAGACGATGACGACCTGGAGACGACAGAGGACCTGGCACGACGCATAGGGACCTCCAGCAAGATGTATCGGATGCGGAGACAGGTCGCAGAACTCTCCCCAGAGGTCAGAAACGCACTGAGAGGGACCGAATATGCGAAGAGGTCACTAAACGACCTCCTGAACCTCACACGACAGACAGAGGTGGTCCAGAACAGGGTTGGAGAACTCGCACACACGGATGACCGTCAGACCCTCCGGTTCCATATCGATACAGCCAACATCGAAATCCATACGGACCGGGAGAAGTCCCAGTTGGTGCATGAACTCAAGGAGAAATGGGGAGTCCCTTTCTCCATCATGCGTTTTGACCGGGAGAACCATCAACTCGCACGGATCTGTCGTCAGGTCACCAAACACACAGAGTGCAGGGTTACCAAAGGGAATGTGACTGGACGGGAGATACCGAACTACTCAGGGTTCGTCGACCACAGCCTCTTCCTCCTGGACTACTTCGTCCGGGACAAGGGATCCAGAGTATTAGACAACTTTATGGGTAAGGGGACAAACATCGTCGCTGGATTATGGATGGGAATGGAAATGCATGGTTTTGACCTGAACCCCCGACTGGTGGATCGAGTGTGGGAAGTATTGGATGATCACCTCCCCGACAGCAAATTCACCCTCTACAACGAGAACGGTGTCTCCATGGACCCCCTCAAGGATGAGGAGGAGTCCTTTGACGCCATCATCACCGATCCTCCCTACCTGAACTGTCCGGACCTCTATACGGAGGACCCAGACGACCTATCCAACATGAAACAGCCTCAGTGGGAGGACATGATGCGGGAGTCATTCCGTCAGTACCACAGACTGATCAAGACCTCATCCGTAAGGGACAAGGTCTTCTACCCCCTGATGCTGCGTATGACCTCAGATCCGACCGAGGAGGCATGGACAGAGGCAATGCAGGAGGCAATGGAAAGGTCTCAGGACACTCCAATGGACCGAGGGACCTTCCATCCGGTCATCATGAAGATGAACGCATCACGTAGAGCAGAGACCGGAATGGTGAGTATGGACTTTGTCCTCGCACGAATCGCAGAGGAGGAGGGGTTCACTCTCTGGGATCGCACATTCAACACACTCGCACCTGCAGCCGTCTCCGTATCAACTTTGCGTAATTACGACTTCCACTACACGCATAAGAACTGGGAGACGACCCTGGTTTGGATAAAGCAGTGATCACGTGATCACTGCTTCAAATGATCCTGGGAAATCCAAGAATCACCCCATACACCCTCAAGTAGTTCTACAAAATTGTTTGCGAACTCTACTGCTTCATCGTCGTCAGCCATTCTCTGTAGTTTATTAAAAGGTATTCTAATAACTTTATCCTGATTGAAATGGTGGCAGAAAAGGGTGGAGATTACTTCCCAAACGTGGTCCAGGTATGACTCATTAGTACCCACGAAATGTTTGGTGAACATATCGGGTTGGTTTAGTCTAATGTTTAACAGATCCATTGCTGCTAACCTGACCTCATCGTTCTTTGCGACGATTACGGCACTTAAAGATCCATCACTCCCCCCATCGCAATCAACGAAATAGAAACCAGCGCATAAAATTTGTCTATCAAATGGATTCATAGGTATCCGGTTAACTGTCTATACTTTCGCACGACCTATCGACGTTTGGTGGTCGTAGTGTATGAGTTCCTAGTGGGACTTTTTATCGACACCATCTCGTCGTCGAAATGACTGACAGAACTAACCACTCGCTCTAAAATAGAAACACCAGTGATTATGTGAGTTAGATCACCCGATCACATCTGAACCTTCATTACATACCCACCATGAAGATCAAGATCGACATAGGCACCTCATACTGCGAATACAATGTCTTCACCTGGTCCAAAGAAGATGAGGAGAAATCATCAGACGAGTTAAAGAAGAAGGTGGCACAATTCCTCAAAGCAAGTGGTTCTAAAAAGGAAGAACTCGCAGAGTCACTGGCAGCAAATTATGGTGACGACGCAATAGATCCAGAAGCATATTTTAGATCAATCTATGTCTCGTATCCAGATGGTGAACATGAAGATGAATATATTAGCCCAGACGGTTCTGTTGAGAACGATAATGAACAGTTCTTTAGAAAGAAGATGAATGATCTGGTAAAAAATAGAATAGTTATATGCACGATGAATCAATACAAGCACGGAGGGTGGGAGGCAACAGTGGAAAGTAAAAACCCATTCAACATAAATGCACTCTCAGTCATGGATGGTGAGATTACATATGGATTTGACACCTTCGACAACATGGGAGGTGGAGACCACAACTACGGAGAGACCTGGTGGGAGGTCGAGATTTGATATGCCAGAACTACACTGGTCCGAAGCAATATGGTCTGAAAAATTCAAAGATCGAGAACATCCTGAATATCGGATTACAGGTATTAGAACTCATCCCCTATGGCCTGGTATATGCAAGGTCTTAACCTATGAAATTCATAACAAAGCACTACTAGTCCAGAATAATCTGAAGCATCCAGATCGAGATAAGTGGGAAAACGAACTCCGCACGAAACTCCTGGAAGACACTGTTGATTACTACACAGAGGAAGAAGCAACGTGGCAGTCGACGAGGAGATCAGACTCAATGTTCTATGGACTGCTCGACGATGAAGGTCGGTTGCCGAAGGAACGTGATGAAGATGAGGGATTTACGGAGTGGGAACGCATCCGATGCCAATACATCACACCCGCATGGGACTACGACTCAGATGAAACGTGGACACAAAAAGGAGACAAAGACCTGATACGAGAATTGCTATGGGTTGAAATGATCAGGGAGTATGCACCATTAATGCAGACCCTGGAAGAACTCCTCCCTCCTGAAGTCCAGGAAGCACGTAAGGAGTCTGGACTTATTGATGATCCAGATGACTTAGAAGACCTTTACTAAATCACTCAATCACATTTCCCGATGGACCCAGACAGAAGAGCCTCACTCAGAAGACGACTTGATCTGGACGAAGGACTCCTCACAGAAAAGACCAAGGATGTGCTGCTCTCCATGCTGGATGAATTGATTGAAGAAGGGACCCTCCCCATGCTCCTGGACAAACTCAAGGACGCATCAGTCAACGATGGAGTCGACTACGACAACATCCTCGGACTGATCGGGGAACTGAACGACAACGGACTTCTCAAACCCTATGCAGACACCCTCTGGTCAACTCATGACCAGAGTCAGTTTCAGCATGAATATGACCTTGCGACAGACACCGTCGAATCTGCTGTGACCCTATGGATCATGGAAGAAACCTCTTATTGCTCCTGAGACGACCTCACTCAATCGAGGTCTGCATATGAACCATCGGGATATGACACACCCCTGAAGTACCCACGTTTGGATTTGTTGTAATTCGCAGATTTTTCTATACGACCATTTCTGTAGAAAGGTCGTTGAGACCTTGTGGAACCAGTGCGACCCGTGTTAGAGCCTGGACTCCTCTCAACCTTGAACTTGACCTGGTCAAACCTCAGTCCAAGACGTTTGCGGAGTGCAGATGCTCTCTCTTTCGCATCATCGTATCCCGGGACTCCCCTTGCGAGAACTTGGTTGTTGTCGGTTCTAAAAATATAAAAAGAGGAGTGGTTGTTCTCAGTTATCAACCACCCACTCGATGTTCCTAACTGTTGCTCTGCTAATACGCAACTACTCCTGAAATCTGACCACTGCTTCATCCCTTACCCGTTAGATAGACACTTAACTATTTAGGAAATGTCTACATGTCGTGATCGAGTGATTATCACCTGATCACTTCTATCCAACAAAAACTAACGAAAGACCAATGAAACTGACTATCACAACAGGTTTAACAGCACTTCTCCTCACCACAACGACAGTCCATGCACACCACCAGAGACAAGTCCTGGAGGAGTGCAAGAGGTACCGGGTGACCGAGACCTACCAACCGGGGGAAGTCGACTCCTACGGGAACTACAAACGGGGACGACTCATGACCGAACGACAACGACTCCACTGCCCCCCTACCCACTACGAAACCGCCCACTACGGAGGACACCAACCGAACCACTACAACCACCCCCAGATGAGCCACTACCCCCCCTACTACCCACACACACAACCAACACGACCACAGGGACAACCGATCATCGTGAACTCCCCTGCTGCACCCCCACAGAACCAGTGCGGAGGGAAGTTGGTGCGTATGGGACTAGGAGGAGTCCTCGGGGGACTGGCAGGACGATATGCAGTAGGGGGAAGGTCCTCCAACAAGACCATCCTCGGGACCACCATCGGGGCGGTCACAGGATCACTGGTGGGGAGGGCAACGTGCTGATGACCAAACCCAACGACAGACCGACAGAGGAGATGCGACTGGAACTGGTGGTCCAGAGGTCAATGCAACACGTCAGCCATCAGACGAGGAACCTGCAGGGGAGGGACAAGAAAGCACTGCAGGAGGAGTGGTTGGAGTTCGGTGCCCTCGACTGGGACGACCTGGAAATCCGTTGGATGACCGACTACCGACTGTGGGAGGACTGACCGATGCTGCGACTCATCCTGATCATCACCGTGGGGTACCTGCTCTGGACCAGTCCCACCGCACGTAAGACCGCCGCAGAGGGACTACGCACGACAGCCAACCTCCTGCACCCGTCAGAGACACCCAAAAGTCTTGGAGAGAGGGTCGAAACCCTATTCAACGGACACTGAACGGAGGGTGAAACAAGAGAGAATAAAACGTAAAAAGGTAGTTGGTAACAGGGATATTTGCGATAGAGTCGTTTTGTCGGAAGAGTCGACGCAGCGTCACCACCGACAAAGCAATTCACAACCAAACAGAACCATGACCAAACGGGTCCTATTGCGTGACGGCAAGAAGGTCAACGCACACGTCAGCCTCAACCCAGAGGAGGTCCTGATCTACAAGGAGAAGGACGGGACAATCATCCATGCCCTCACCTCCAACGCATCAGAGAAGAAGTTCCTGAGACTCATCCAGAGCACGTCACAGACCACCCAAAGACAGGAGGTCTGCGTGTGATCTGGTGATTAGGTCACACAATCACCTTGAATAAGATTTTTAGACCTCCTGTTCTACGTAGATCTTCTCCGTGCAGTTTCCACGACCTACTCGACAGAGAACCTTGTAATCCGTATCGTAATCGAACTCAAAATCCTCATAGTGATCAGGAATCTGGTTGATTATCTCATCGGGGAACTCATCCTCCTCGATAAGACCTTCCATGTAATCATAACCACTGTCCCAATCTCTCTCCATGTCAGGGATTTCCATCAAGAAAGGATCGAAGGACAATTTCTTTTCATCAAAAATAAGTTCAGTGAGTCGGATAAGCATTTTATAAAGAAATAGAAGAAACTACTAGGAGTTGATGGAGTAAGCATCGACAACACGGACGTTCTTGTTGCCCTCAAAGGATGGGACACACTTAACGGAGTGGTCGTAATACACACGCATCTTCCCGACACGTCGTTCGGGTTTCTTTCGTAGAGCCGCAGGAATTCTCTGACCTGAGATGCGGGGATAAGTGGGGGTGAACATGCGACTAATGCACTTTTGACTACTCCTTAAAGATAGAACGACTTGCCGACAAATAGTGGTCGTAGTGTTCTAGTTCCTGGTGGAACTTTCTATCGACACCTTCTCGTCGGAAGGGGTCCCACACAGGAATCTGCTAGGACCCCGTGATCTAGTGATTAGGTCACTGGATCACATCCTCAGGAGTTCCCGAATCCCCGACGAGGACGATCGACTTGGTAGGCGGCAATGTTCATCTCCTGGTTGAGTTCGTCGAAGAGTTCCTCCATATCGACCTCAAAGGCAGGAGACCAGTTCTCCAGAAGATGTAGGGGGCACATCTCCTCAATCTCCTTGTCGCAACCCTCCTGACCAGGGAAGACCCCATCTAGGTCGGG
>VMHT01165296.1_pt1 | contig 11108 bp, 5 predicted proteins | sample 4693611 | NCBI WGS metagenome assembly VMHT01 (sample SAMN12280063, study PRJNA550983) | marine metagenome | isolation source: seawater sampled from same location over 5 years 0.02-0.2 micron viral filtrate | place: USA: collected off the coast of southern California halfway between the port... ... | reverse complement strand
TTACGAACAGTTAAGAAATGTGTTGGTTCCTTAACCTGCTGACTTATTTATAATACTACGGTTCCCCCCTCCTGTCAAGCCTCTTTTGTTACAATGTCGATATTAGAGACCTGCATCAGTTAATCTTTTCTCTAATGCTTCAATTTGTGTTTTTTGTCTCTTTACAAGATTTACAAGAAGTGGAACAAAGTTGTCATAACGTACACCTTCAGCTTCGTAGTCAGCTGGATCACGCTCAATTGATTTAAATGTTCCATCTTCCTGCGTTACAGCGTCTTTTGTCGCCCAATTAACTAACCGTGGTTCAATTTCAGCTACTTCTTCTGCAATAAAACCGTACCAACCCCAATCAGACTTTTCTGCTCCTTCCGTTTTAACATCATTTTCACATTTTGAACGATACCATACTGGACGAACGTTCAGAATTGCATCAGCACGGGCATCTTCAATTGTTTCAACATCAGTTTTATATTTGAGAGATGAAGTGTATCTAAGAAGATCGCCATCTGATTCAACATATACCGGACCGCCACCTGTGGTGGTTCCACTGTAGACGTTTGGAACAGTTAACTTTGGTGTGAGTCTCATCACTTCGGTGCCATTTATTTCCCATTTAAGTTTTCCGCCGTTAGAACAGTTAAACATTAAATCAGCACCACTGCCTCTGACCCAATTGCGATCATTGGTTCCAGTAGTACCGTTAGTGCCAAACTCCATTCGTACATCGGATCCTCCGTTTAATAACAACCTGCCCGCGTTGTCTAGACGAAGTTTTTCTGCTGGAGCACGATTACTTCCCGTGGCCGTTGTTTTGAACACGAGTCGTCCTGGTGAACTGGTGCCTGAATGAGCAGCTTCAGCTTCACATTCAATACGTCCTGCTTCACCATTAGCCCCATTGACAAATGAAAGTAAAGCTACATTTTCATTGTTAGAAGGGTAATCGTTACCTGAATTAATACTCATCCATCCAGCACCAGCAGGGGTGTTTTGATGTCCATGAACTTGAAGAAGTGGTGAAGCATAATAACCACTTCCAGTATTCCTTCCAATATGTACTCGACCAGTGGAATCTATACGAATTCTTTCTCCAACTGTTCCTGCATTATTTGTATGGAATGCTAAGAAGGATGCACCACCACCAGCAGCTGCCTGCCAGTTATTTGCATTCTCCCTACCAAAGACAATCTTTCCAGCACCTCTATAATTTTGGTAACAATCAATTTCACAAGTTGAACTTGCATTTGCTGATTGATCATTGACAAGAGTCATACTACCACCAACAGTAGTTGAATCTTTTCTTAACTCAAGGTTTACAAACCCACCATCAAAACTACCAGACTGCCCTCCCATAAGGACACTACCATCAGAACTTATACGAAGTCTTTCTGTTCCGTCTTTGTCAATAGCATAATCACCATCACTTTTAACCTCATGAATATATGAAGCAACTGATGGATACGTTAGTCTAAGTTGCTCACCAGCATTTTCTATTTGAAGTTTGCTCTGAGGATTATCTTGTCCGATACCAAAATTACTACCAGAATTAATATATGAGTTACCCGATGCTGCAATCTCTACAGTTTTTTCATGAGTTCCAGATGCAGAGTTTTTATATAAACGAAGTTCTCCATTACCAGCAGCATCATCTGCTAATAATTGAAATATATGATTACCTCTGGTTGAGTCTTTTGCACCAATAACTAATGAGTTTGGATCAGCAAGTATCGATAAATCATCTGATGGATTAGCAGTTCCGATTCCAATATTACCATCACCTTTTAATACTAATTGATTAGTATTAAGATCTCCATCTACACTAATTTTTAATAAAGCATTACTATTTGTATAAGCATCATTTGCCATGATCCTTGATAAAGTTTGTCCTGATTGGTCATAATCAAGAACAAGTCCTACACCAGCACCATTGCCACCTATTCTAAATGTTCCATCCTGTTCACTACTTCCAGCAGTGCATACGTGTAAATCTGATAGAGCAGTATCATTATTAATACATACTTTACCAGCAGAAGTTATACGAAGTCTTTCTGATCCACTACATTTGAAGATATAAGAATGACTGCCTGGTAAATCGAATCCCAGTAATGATCCAGAGTCATGCCAAACAATGTCTAATCTTCTACTTGACTCTGCTTGGAATCTAGCGATTACTTGGTTTGCACTACCAGGAGCACCCTTATCAAAAGTCGATTGTCCATCAGAACTTATACCAAGTCTTGTAGTAGCAGTTGCACTAGTACCACCAGTTTTTAATGTAATATCACCAGTTCTATTCAATACAACTGCACAAGATTCTTCACTTGTATTATAACGACTTTCTGCTCCAGAACTATTAAAGGAGTAGTTAGAACCAACACAAACTAAAACTCCATTAGCATCATCAAATGTTGAAATTGCAGCGTCTGTTGTGACACTATGTTGATTTTCAAATTTAATTTGAGGACCAATACCAGCAGGTACATTTAATACTCCAGCAGAAGTTATACGAAGTCTTTCTGAAAAAGTTATATCTCCATCCGCACTACCACTTGCAGCATTATCAAAAATTATTGCTCCAGCAGGACTATTCATCCGGATTCTTGCAGCAGAATCTGCGTACCTATACTTATAAGTGCCTCCAGAATGTCTGTAAGCATTATGTATGAATTGAGTATCTGCTGTTGCAGTTGCGGTGCTATAACTTGCTAATGCACCACCAGCACCAATTTGCAACATATCGTATGTGGTGTGCAAATCAGAGTTTGATTTGACTGTTAAACCATCTTTTGCAACGATTAAGTTTGCTTTACTATCTCTAACAGATAGAGCACTGAGAGTTCCTACACTTGTTAATGAAGAATTGACTACAGCACTGCCAAGTGTAGTAGCACTAAGAACATCGGTTCCGGCAATTTTATAGGTATGTCCAGATGCAACATTTAAATTTTCACTAGATGTGAATGCTGTATTACTATGATCATATAAGAAACTATTACCACTTGGGCCTATTTGGATACCAGCACCATCAGCAAGAGAATCAGTTGTGGCAGTAGATGCAATACCAACTATGAAATCTGCAATTTCTAGTGTTGTGGAATTTATTTGTGTCGTGGTTCCATCAACATAAAGATCACCTTTAATTCTTACTAAACCAGTATTATCACCAACTGCTGCAGGATCAATAAACATCTCAGCAGGACCACTAATGGTATTAGAGGTAACTCTAATTGCAGATCCTTCTGCTCCAGTATAGAAAGAAGACGCAGTTGCAACACCAGAAACATTTAAAGTATCAGTTTCAGTATGACCTGTTACATCAATACCAGAAGTAGTGGTTTCTATTTTTTTAGAACCATTATAATAAAGATCTACTGCACCACCGGCATGTGCAAGGAATCTAGCACTTCCATTTTTATCAATTTTGGTATCTCCATCAGAACGAATAAACAATGTTCCAGTTCTTTGATAATTAATACCAACGTCACTGCCAGTTTCGTAAATATAAAGATCATTACCTGCACCAATCTGCACTCCATTACCAAAACCATCACCAGTAGAAACACTACCAGTTAAATTACCATCAAATGTAGTAGCAGTTACAACTCCAGATACATTTAAATTTTCTCCAAGAGAAAGAAGACCTGTAGTTGAAATTGATAAATTATTGTTAGCGTTATTAATTTGAACAATACCTCTGTTATTAACACCAGCAATACGATATCCATTAAATGTAACTACTCCGGTTACTCTACCTTCCGAGTTAACATTTATACCACTAACAAAACTATCATCTCCATCTATATCATTTGCAGTTGAAGCTGCTGAAACTATAATCCTACCCCACATGTTAGCACGGGTGCCATTTTGATAGTAGTAAGTACCTGCACTTGTAGGAGTCCAAATAATATTTGTACTAGAAGATCCATTATTAGTTGCAGTAGGACTGGTTACTGCATTTCCACTTCCAGTTCCAGTCGCAGTTTTAATCCATGTTGGACCTGCAGCATTATTAAGAGTTGCTTGAGTGGCAATATCTAATATTAATGTATCACCTACATTAATATTAATGTCAATATCATCACCAGTGATATCACCAGTTCTATCAGCAGAAACTCCAGAACCAAAGTTTCCATTATCAATAACGTAATGTCGCCAATCAACATTATAACGAGCAGCAAGCCACACTGTATATGTCTGTGGACCAGCATATGTTGGAGTTATTATTGATTTAGAATTAGTAAGTGCTGGTAAGGCAGAAAGATTAGCACCAGAACCACTAAATGTTGTTGCTGTTACAGTTCCATTGACATCAAGTGATGTTGATGGAGATGATTCAAGAATACCAACTTTTCCATCCTGAAGAATTGTAACTGACTGTTGTGCAGTTCCGGTTTGATTGTCTGATAATATTGCAAAAGCGTTAGCATTTCCACTTCCAGTTCCCAAATATTTTACTGAAAATCCATAATCTGAGTTATCACTTGTCCCCGAAGAATTAGCACCAACCCTAAAGAGAGTGACATCGGGGTTGTTATCACATCCAACTCGTATGGCAGTTCCATTATTAATGTTGCAAGGGATTCTAAGAGTTTTGCCGCCGGTATTCCCAAGATCTAATGAATATTGAGGTGATGATGAGTTAATACCTAAACGATTATTTGAATCATCATAATAAAGTTGTGCTGCTCCACCAAAAGCACCTCCATTATTATATTGAATTTGACCATCAGAACCGGCAACAGATCCACCTCCAGAGTATCCTGCAATTTGAGACGTTGTAATACCAGTAAGGGAAGCACCAGAACCACTAAAGGATGTGGCACTTACTATTCCCGTAGTGCCACCATAAAATGTAATTGCAGATCCAACATTAACTGTTTGCGATGAATGATCCGCAGAAAGTAAATTATTAGAAAGTAATTCCCCAGATTCCCTAGTCTTTCCCATGAGGTTTTAAGTATTTAGAAGTTTATATCATATTCAAATATATCATCCGAACCATATCCAAAAATATGGAGTTTATATCCACCACCACCATCATCTCTAGTATGACAGTTAACTACACGAACTACGTATGGATTATCTTCAAAATATGTTATATCATAACTACTTTTATATGTTAATGTACTAGTGGCATCAAATGGTGTTGAGACCGTATAAAAATAAATTTTATCATTACTAAGACCACTAACAAATATACCTCTTCCATCAGGTGTCCAATCAAAACTTCTGGGAAGAGGATCTCCTCCATCAATAGTTGATGATTTACCCTCAAAAGTAGCAATACTTGATCCTCTTCCCAGAGCATATGGTGTATGTAAAGCCCATTGATATATTTGGTCATCAGCTCCATCTAAAATATAAACTTTTTTTCCATCAGGACTAAATCTTATTGACCGGGGAGAATCCATTCCTTCTGCTACAGTATTAAGAACGCCATCAGTAAGACCTCTTATATCATATGGTATTAATAATGGTATGGATACTGCTTTATCAGTAGAAGTATCGTATCTTTCCAATATTGTAATTGTAGTTCCATCACCATTAAATCTACATCCAGTTGGAGTGTTGAAATAATTCCTTATAGGTGTAACAGTAGAACTACCACCTTCTGTCGAAGACAAATCATGTTGCTGTGTTGAAGAAATTGTTGATGAATCAAATCCAGTACTCAAAGTATATCCCTTTAAGGTATCACTATTATAATCAATAACTGCCATGAATGTTCCATCGGGACTAAAATCAAATGCTGCAGGATTTGATAATCCTAATGATGTTCCCGAAACATAGGTTACTGTTGACGATAAATCAAATCCAGTGCTTAAAGTCCATTCATGAATTTTATCACTACTATTTCCAATAACAAACATCTTTGTCCCATCAGCATTAAATGCGACATCATATGGATTGTTTTCATATGAATTGACAGAAAAATTTGTTCCCTCAGTTATTGTTCCAGTTGTTACATCATATGCATTTGATACACTATACTCAATTACCGAATTTAAATTATAATCTACGACAAAAAACTTAGATCCATCATCATTCCACCTCATATTGTATGAGCTACCGATACCATCTCCACCAACACTGTAAGCACCATCATATGCTGAAGAATCATTTGCATCTCCAATTTCATATGGTGTTGATAATGAAAATTGTTGAATATTATCATCAAAATATCCAACCAAATACATCTTTGTGCCATCACCATTAAATTCAATCCCTCTTACTCCATTATCTGCACTACCTAAACCAAAAATATCATCTAAGTAATGATTTATTTGATTGTATCCATAGGCAAAAGTGGTTCGACTAGGAGTTATAAGCGCAGATCCATTTGTAAGATAATATGGATTATTCGATGTAAACATGAATATACCGTCTCTGGTAGTTCCACAACCATAAAAATATTTTCCATCAGGACTCATTTCAAAACCATAGGTGGTAGTATCATAAACCATGATCCAGAAAGATTCTACTTCAGTTTTACCAGTGTCAGTGAATGGTTTAGTAACAGTATAATGTTTTATATAGTCCGCACTTTCTAAAATATATAAATGCAATCCGTCTGGAGACCAAGCAAAATCATATCCAGTAGTAGCAATATTCTCTGCTATAATTGACCGTCCAAAACCCAAACTATCTAGACCGTTAGTTGAAATATTAGAAAGTCTTACATTATCATCACTGTCATACATTCCCGAAGTTCTTGATCGAACCGTTGTCGATCCAGATATAAGTCCTCTCGATTTAGACATTATGAAATATCCTCATAACCAACAATAATGTTAAGATCACCAGCAGCACCTGCAGTTATTCTTAATTGATCTCCTTCCTCTAAGTAAAAGTATGAATCTTTTTGAGAAATTATTTGGGTTGCTTTTACAGGAACAGAAATTGTTGATGCAATATAATAGTCATTAGATCCATCATATACAGATACACTTACATCTACAGCATTTATTGGATCAACATTTGCTGCAAATATTGAATTTATTTTTAATACTTTACCACTAGAACTAGCATTAGTAACGACACCAACAATTGCTGTGGTTGTTATTCCTACCCTTGCAGTTTTGCCATTAATTGTTGTTGGACTTGCTAAATTTGGTGCGCTCATGTTTTTATCTCCTTAGTTATATTTAGAATATCATTCCGGCAATTACGGCAAATCCATTCGATCCACCTCCACCTCCACCAGAACCAAATTTAAAAATTTCTACAACTGTATAAATTGATTTCGGTGCATCAGATGAATATGCTTGCAATCCTAAACCATAGTCAGCAGTAGCCCTTTGACAGTAGTGCCTTATTCTGAAATCTGTACTCTGTGTTGTTGTTACATTGCATGATCCAATCAACCAATCGTTAGAATATAGACTAGTATCTTGAGAAAATCCATTGCTACTACTTTGATCTATCTTTGTCCAAGTAGTACCACTATCAGTTGATTTCTCTATCCAAGCTGAAGTAAAATCAACTTGGGCATAGGGTACTCGATATTTGATTAGGTAACTAGCAGAAGTTGCAATCGTAAAAACATTGCTTGAAATTGATACTAAGTTGCCTGTATCAGAATCTTCAGTCTGTAAAATTCTTGTTTGTACACCTACTGAAGAAGATCCTCCGTGTTGGTTATAGTTTTTCGTATCCGAGATTCTTGCATAAGCATTAAACAAACCTCCACCTCCTCCACCAGAGGCTGCTATTGTTGTATTCGTAACTGTTAAATTTGATCCTACAGTAAGGTAAGTCAACTTTCCTGCAGAATCATCCCAGAATACCAACTTATCTGCACCTGCATCATCGGCAGAAATAGATCCAGATGATACTGAAAGAATATCAGTTGCACTAGATTCTATGGATACAGTATCTCCACCACCACCTCCTCCAGATGCTGCAATAGTAATAGCACCAGCTGGTCCACCAGTTAATGTAATATTAGATCCAGCAGTAATAGAAGTTACAACACCAGTCAAATTAACACCACTGACTGCAGGTAAAGTTGCAGGGAATCGTGCATCAGCAATAGTTCCTGTTAGTTGACCTGCAGGTATACTTGTCAGTGAGGCGCCAGAACCACTAAAAGTTGTTGCCGTTATAACACCAGTAAGATTAGCATTACCAGTTCCGGTTATGTCCTTACTATTAAGATCCAAATTTCCACCAAGTTGTGGTGTTGTATCATCTACAATATTATTAGCAGAGAAGTATGTTCCAAGGATATCTCCCTCAACAACCTCTATTTGATACCATGCATCAATATCTAGATTAGTATTTGATACGTAGTGCCTAATTGTGAAATAATCTCCCTCTACAACCTCTAGAACAGCAGTTTGACCAAAAGCACCTGGATTACCATATCCTGATGTTCCATCTATATCGATATTAAATCCACCAGCAGTAGGATCTAAATTACTACCATTCTTGTAAATCATCCATTGATTATTGGTATTTCCATTAGCAATTGCTCTTACATTTGTGGATAATTTAATCTTCGATACTCCTGCAGGAATTGTAAATCTTCCATTTGTAGCATTAGCAAAAGAATTTGTATCTAAAGTAATTCCATCATAACCAGTAATATCTGTCCAAGAACCACTAGCAGTAACAGAATAATCATCATGATACATTCTGGCACCAACAAATCTAATAGTAGATCCAACAGAAACTGATGCAACATTGTTTGTAATGGTTGCTCCAGAACCAAAGTTTATAGTTGTTGCAGTTCCGACAAGTGTTCCAGCAGATTGAATTCCTATGGCATCAATACCACCTCCACCTCCACCAGCAATACTAATATCAACTACGTTTCCATTAACAGCAAAAGTATTACCAGCACCAATAAAATTAAGAGCAGTAATAATTCCTGTAGAAATATTTACACCACCAGATTGGATTCCTATAGCATCAATACCACCAGTAGCAGTTATAATACCAGTAACATTTAATCCTTGTGTTGCAGATGATATAGAAGTTATACCAACAGTTTCATAAGCAACGATTTCAACAATATCATCGGCAGCTGCAGCAGTTGTTAAACTAACAGAACTTCCATTGGTTGCAGCATACTCAGTTCCATCAAGTTTACTACCATTTAAAAATACATCAACATAACCAACAGTATATGATGTAGAGAATGCTGATTGTGCTGCTGTTGCAACAAAACGACTAGTCGATCTTGTCGTAACATCACTACCACCACCTCCTCCTGAGGCTGCAATAGTAATAGCTCCAGTTGGTCCACCAGTTAATGTAATATTAGATCCAGCAGTAATAGAAGTTACAACACCACTAAGTGCAGCACCAGAACCACTAAAGGATGTTGCCGTTATAACACCAGAAATATTAACATCACCATTAACATCTAATAATGCTGTTGGTGATGAACTGTTGATACCAACATTTCCTACAGTAAAATCTATGTTATATGAATCAGTTCCCGTTCCAACTCTCCACGGGTTAATTGTAATAACCGTAGTTCCGACACCTACATTTTTTGATGCAAATAGATATCCGTCATACGTATTAATAGCCAATTCCCCTAGAGGAATATTATCTGGTGTAGGTCTCTTGTTCTGAGTCGCAGACCTTTTTAACTTTATCTGTGGATTTGCCATTCAATTCCCGCATTGGTGGTATGTACCGTAAAACTCTTATGTAAGAGTTTTTATTATTTATTTTCTATTCAAATTCTTGTGTTGATTTTGCTGATCTCTTAGGTTTAGTTATCTTTGATTCCAATTCTTTCACTTGTTTTGATAAAATTTCTACCATTTGTTGAAGTTTCATGTTCTTTGCTTCAGCAGCAACAACCTGTGATAAAAGATCTGCAGATTTAGATTGGTATGCTGCAATAAGATATTTCAGATCATTTTCGTCCATAAAATAAGGGGTATCATTACCCCTTATTTATTAGAATGATCCGCCATCTACTAATATATTTTGTAAAACTCTATCAGATCCACTTACAGTAATTACAGATTCTCCAGTTCCGGCACCATCACTTAACATAAGTGATCCAATTTCAACAGTAGCACGGGTAGTTGCAGTTAATACATTAGAACTTTCAGTAACGACGGATGCCATTACCATTCTTGCTGCACTATTATCCCAATAAACAGATGCAAGTTTTGCAGCACCACCTGTATAATAATGCATTAAGATTCCAAGATCTTTAGTTAAATCAGAACTTGGAGCAGAACCATTTACTGTACCCGTTGCAACCAATGGATCATCAACTGTTAATGCACTAACATTTACTTGAGTAGTTGAACCATTAACATATAGATTTCTGGTGACTGTAAGGTCCTGTCCGATAGTTACATCATTAGGAAGACCGATAGTAACAGTTTGACCAGAAGCAGAAGTTTCAACTTCGTTTGACGTACCAGCAATAGTCAGAGTTTGAGAGGTAGAAACAGAACCAGTTCCAGAATCACCAGCAAGAGAAGTTGTTACATCAACTGCACCTACAGTAGTATCAACATATGCTTTAATTGACTGCTGAGTGGCTAGTGAAGTTGCACTGTCACTAGACATGTTGTCCTGATCAAGGATAGCATTGACCGCAGTGCTTGTTCCTAAAGTTAAAGTTCCTCTTAGTGTAGCATTGTAATTACTATTAACAACATTGCTCAGAGTTGCAACTGCATTACCCATCAAACCATGGGCAGAACACTGATAATGTAAAACGGGTGGTGTTTCATCACCCACAACAATTTGAGTATAAGCACCAGAACTACCAGGTGTACCACTTGTCGTTACGTTTGTAGTATATTGTGTAGTTTTATCAGACTCAAGATAGAAAAGAAGTGGATGACCAGAGTTAGAACTATCTGCCTGATCAAATTTATAAGTTCTACCTGGAGTTAATGTGAGGAATGGTGATTGTACTCCATCGAGAACATAACCAGAACTACTTCCCGAACCGTTATATCTATGTGCTGTTGTTTTAGTGGCAACAGTAACTGTAATAGTTTTTGTTGTAGCACTGTGTGGTGCCTCTAGTAAATCATACTCAGCAAATCTTTCAGCAGTAACTTTATCGGCAAGTGAAAATGTTACTCCTGCACCAGATGCGGCAATATTTACAGGAGCAGTTC
>VMHT01050083.1_pt1 | contig 11108 bp, 18 predicted proteins | sample 4693611 | NCBI WGS metagenome assembly VMHT01 (sample SAMN12280063, study PRJNA550983) | marine metagenome | isolation source: seawater sampled from same location over 5 years 0.02-0.2 micron viral filtrate | place: USA: collected off the coast of southern California halfway between the port... ... | reverse complement strand
TAATAACTCAGTTCTAAAATTAAAACTATCGCTAGTATTAGGGTTGGATATTTGTTTCTGTAGAATACAGAGTAAAAAGAATATATCAGAGCCTCTTATGGTAACTGACTTTGCACTGAATAATGAATGATTTCTTAATCCCATGATACGATCCAATAAATTATTTGTATCTTTAAATTATCTCTAATATAATGAATGTCAAATTCTCAGAATTATCAGTGAGAATTAATTTACTGTTGAATGTGAGAATATATGTGCTACAGTATAAGGGTTACATTAAACACCGATTATGGACACACCCAAAAAATTATTCAAGGTTGTCACTCATAATATTATGATTGAGACCTATGAAGTTGAGGCCAGCACAATGGCTGAGGCTAAACTAGCCTGTTTTGATTGCTGGACTGCTGAAGACAATTACCCTACTAATGTTGAAAGGGTTGAACAGTATTTTGATGGTAAATCAGTTGAAAAGTCTAATTTATTTGCTATTGAATGTTCGATAGATAATGATAATTTATTATCTACATCTAGTATAGGATTTTGGAGAGAGCCAACGATCCAAGAATTAGATAGTGAGGAAATATGCTAATGGATAAATACGATATTTATACAGCATTAGAAAATATGGATAGGTTTGGGGGTGGGTTTGAACAGGCATTAGCTTGTTGCTATTCACAGGCCGATCCATCTAATAAACAAATTCTTTTAAATGCTTTTAATTCTTTATTTGTTAAATTTATTGATTTTAATAATGGATAAGAAAAAAGCTATCAACTTTATTCTTGACATTTTTAGAGAAAATGAAAAGAACCCACCAGAGAAATTTCTATGCCGTAAGGATATAGTAGATATTTTGCATGTAGATTTCAAAATTCCAGAGAGTACTGGGTACAGATACCACTCTGAGGCTGAGAAGGAATACATGTGGGAACTTGAAAAAAGTAACGATCCAAAGAAGAAAATAGATCGTAAACAGGTAATACTGGATAACCTGTGGGATATAGTCCAAGGCTATTCCACTAAATTAGGCAAGCCTACAACAACTGCTGAAGATAATCAAAATTATACAGATGCAGCTAAAAATTACTCAAATCACTTAAAACTCTATAAAAAAGTATGATTATGTCTGACTCATTTATGCACTACCATCAATCTGCACTGGACAGTCAGGTTGAAGAAAACGAAATTAACTGGTTATTTAACGATCCAGATAATACAAAAGATACTGTTGAAGATGAAGAAAACTTTCCTATGGAGAATGACAATGAGTAAATACTTTAAATTAACAGTCACTTCTATGACTTCTCATCATCTTTATATAAATGCACCAGATGGTGTTGATGAAGATAAAATACGTGAACATTGGAGAGACTTTGATGGTGGAGATTTTTCTACCGATGAAGATGGAGATTGGGAATTTTCTGATCTTTATGAGGTTGAAGCTGATGATATGGATATGTTTCAGGTAGATTGGGAGGATGAAATAGATGGATGATTACGTTCCAATAAATAGATATTCTAAATGTAAACGCTATTCGGGTGCAGAGATTCTGTGCCCTAAGTGTAATAAGACATCAACTATTTATCACTTATCGTGGTCTGAGTTGGGGTGTGTACACTGTAATGCTTTTATAAATAAATACGATTGGAAGATTAAAAAAGGTAAGCACTCTAAACAGTAAGCAGTTCCAACTGTTTCTGATATACCTCATTGCGTCTTAAAAATTCCGTCTCAGCTCCTATGAGTTCGAGGCGGTTTAACATTTTTATTTGTGGTTTACCAGATCGTCTAGCAATAATTACAGCTCCATATTTAGGTTCGATATTTGTGAGGGATTTTAGGCCGAGGCTGTACGCTCCAAGCTGGCAGCAGAATTGTTCTACCATTTGGTCTGATCTAGCTTCCTTTGCTGTTTTCCAGTCGACTATGAATGGGCCTTCGCCATCTATATCCAGTAGTGCGTCTGCTGTACCAGCAAATCCGAAGCCCTCTTTATATACCGAGAACTCTATTGCATGAATGGCGGTTACACGTTCCAGGATGAAAGACCGTAAGCCTCTGGCGTAGCCACTGGCTGACCATGCAACCTTCGGGGCAGATTGAGCTGCTTTCGATAAACTCCATTGCGTGACTTTTTTGGGGCAGCGTTCGAGTCCATCTGATCCAGTACGCCAGATATTCCGTTTATTAGCACTTTGCCTAGCAAACTTTGAAGCGAGTTTAAGGATGTACTCTGCGTGTGAATGGGATAAACGGCCTCGTTCACAGGCAATGTCTCGTTCCATTTCTGAGTTAGGTCTCTTAATCCAGCTTTCAAGTGCATCTTTAGATTGTTGTGGTGCGGTTTCCTTAAGTATGTGGGTTACGCTGGAATATACGTTGTTCTTCTCGTCTCTATATACTCTGTACGGTCCACTGTTGTCTTGTATGAGGGTCCATTTTCTGAGAGATGCTAAGGCGTTTTGTTTGTCTAGCGTTCCCATAAGTGGATAATAAATACACGTTCCCATTATTAAAATACCATAAAAAAGAAAGGGGTCAACATATGTGACCCCATATTTAGTGTTTTATTCAGATTCTTTGAATGGATCACCACCATCAACTAATCTTTCTAGCTTGAAAGTTTTCTTTGCTTCTTTCCAAGCTTCATCAATACTAGGTGTCATACCTTTCTTTCTGTTTAGAGGTGTAAGGTTGTACTCAGTATTTGTTCCTGTACCTTTGCGAGAAAGGTTAAAATCAATATCTAGAAAAGCATCTTCATAATCTTCTAGTTGACTGATTGCGTCAAACTGACCTGTAATGGTTTTCTGTGTCCAGGCTAGTACCTGTACTCTTTCCATTTCATGGTTGTAGACAGCAACACATTGCTCTAACTTTACTGGCTCTGGTGCAGTACCGTCTCTATTTAAAGGTCTTACATACTTTTCACCTAGTTTATGGTCTATATCCTCTGGGCTAGGATCATTAGCAAACCTGAATGGTTTTTTAGCTTTTATGTTGCCGTCTTCATGGCCCCATAGTAAAAAACATTCAAAAGGTGCTTCTTGTAATAGACTAAAACGAACTTTGTCGCCATCATCTAAGTTGTGTGGATTTAGGTAGCCGTCACGAGAACTTCCAGAATTGGAAGCGTCTTCACTGGCTCTTTTTGATACGAAAGGCATAATTGCGTAGTGACTTAAAAGTCTAGTTGCTCCTTTAGTGTAGCACAATGACAAATGAATGGCAATAAGGTACAATAAGAAAACCCCCAAGATCAGTAAACCTTGAGGGTCGTAAAATAAAACATTTCCAGAAGTATTCTAGCACATGAGTAAAAAAAGTTTCATTCCCCAGATCCCTGATAGCTGGGTAACTTGTCCTATATATGCGGAAGGTGTAGTACTTCCTAAAAAATCTGATAAAAGTCCAGATAGAAAATCTGATGGTAAGGTTCCATACGGTAAAGCGTGGAAGGAGAAGTTATCTGCTAGTGACTCTGGATTAATGATTGAGAACGAGCCAGATAAATATAAAGCTATTGGTGTGTTTACTGGACAACGCTCAGATGGCCTTGTAATTTTTGATGTCGATAAAAATTTAGGTGCAATAAGTAAGAAGTGGGGTAAAGATTTAAAGAAAGCTCCTAAAGTTACTTCACTTAAGAAAAATGCTGCAAAGTTTCTTTTCAAAATACCAGAAGATAAATGGAGTGAAGTTACATCCATTAGTCATACTGGTGCTGGGCATGAGGGATGGGAAGTTCTGTGGGGTGGGCAAGGAGTAATAGCTGGAGAATATTATAAAGAAAACGTAGGAAAGGGTAAATATAAATTAGAAGGTAATTTAGCAGAAGTACCAGATGCCCCAGACTGGTTGGTGTCTAGGATGATGGCTCAATACAAAAAGAATAACTCTGCTGTAGAGATAAAATATGTAGATAATAGATGGTCTAAACGATCCACTGAAGAGAAAGTTGCTATTATCACTGGTTGCTTAAGTGTTATTGGATATACAGGTCCAAATAGTGAGCATTACTGGTGGGAAATAGGGGCAATGATAAACAATGAGTTGCCCACAGAAGAAGGTTTACGTTTATGGAGTGAATGGTCTAAGAAAGATCCCGATTATGAACATTGCTGGGATGGTGGTGAAGATCCCTGTGTTGCTAGGTGGTATGCAACGTGGAGAAATGATGGGGCTAGATATAACATGTCTCACCTCATTGATTTAGCTGATGACTACGATCCAGAGAGAAAAAGATTTAAGCATACTGGGTTAGATAAGGTTATTGATGAAGTTCAGGCTATACCTCTTAAGTACAAAGAGGATATACCAGATGGTGCAGATATTATTAAACGGTATTACGAGATAGACGCTAATCCTGAGAATGAAGATCCTGCAATGCACGATCAGGCTGTTCATAAATTAGCGATGGAGTGCAAGAGGTCTAACGCTGCCATAATTGAACAGATTATTGATAAACATGAGATGTATAAAAGGACTAGAGGGCAAAAACCTCTCAGTCCTGATGAGCTAGATGATACGCCTTTTGAATATCTAATTCCAGGATTGCTTCCTAAACCTTGGACACTGTTAGTTCATGCAGATGGTGGTACAGGAAAAACTGCGATGTGCCAGACACTTGCAAAACATATTGGTAAAGGTAAAGATTTTAATGTTTATGGAAGTATGGTTCCTATTTCAGAAGGTAAGGTTCTTTGGTTGAATGGAGACCAGAATGAACGCATATTACGTAGACAGATGAAATTAATTGGTTGTGATAAGAATGTAAAAGTTGTGACTGAATGGGATATGCAGTGGTATGCAAGGTTTAAGAGGATGCAGAATAAGTATGCTTACGACCTCATTGTTATAGATAGTTTAGATGGATGTAATGACAGTAACCCTTATGAAGAAAATAGAAGAGAGTATGCTCTACCTATTAAGAAGTTGGTAAGAAGAAATGGTCAGGATTTTCCTGCCTGTTCAATAGTTATCATTCACCACAACACTAAAGAAGGTAAATTCAGGGGTACATCTGCAATTAAAAATGCTGTAGATGAAACTTGGAATATGCGTAAGTTATCTCCTAATGATGCTGCTGAAATGGGAGTTACTCAAAACACAAGATTAGTAACTATAGAAAAGTCTAGAGAAGATAGAGAAGGTTTAAAAATGATGTTTACTCTGTTGCCTGATTACACATATACAATTAATCCTACGCCTGAACGAACCAATGAAAGGGTTCTTGATTCTCCTAACCAACATACGATTGATATTTTAAAACTTATGCGTAAAGAAGATAAAGAATGGTGTGTAAAAGATTTAGTTGAAGATGATTTTGTGGGTGGTATGCACAAGAAACGTGCCATAATATATAGTCTTAATAAACTATCAGATCAGAAGTTAATATTTGAGTGTGATCCCCCTGCTAATAATAAAACAGGTGGTCGCCCAGCTAAGTACTACAGAGCCACAGGAAAGACTAAAAAAGAACAGTTTTCCTTAGTACCCCGTAATAGTGTGTATAAAGAAGATAACCCTGATACTGGAACGGATTTGAATAACAATGAAGATTGTAAAAAGGATGAAATTGTAAAAAGTCCTGATAAAAGTAAAAATACTTTATACAAAGAGAACCTTTCTACAAAACCCATTGTTAATGAAACCCTTTCTGTTGGAACGGATGGACCTTTATACACGGACCCCCGTGGGTATATAGAGGATTGTGAAAAATTCTGGGGAATAGATGAAGTTAAAAAGGTAAGTAATAAAGAAATTACGGAAATAATGATGGATGATGTAGAGGGAAAAAATAAACTTATAGACTTGTAGCTATTACTGTATTAAAGTAGAAGAAATAGAGTAAACTATGTTAGACAAAAACAACGAAAACAAGAAAAATATGGAACTATTGGCTCGTTCCAAGGCTATATCAGATCAAGTTATAGCTAACCTTATTAATGAGCACGACAGAGACAAAAAGATACTTAACTATAAAATTGAACAGACTAATATTGTTTTTACTGAAAAATATGAAGAGTTAGAAGCTGTACAGACTTCTATGTCTAAAGAGTTACAGAAATTAAGTAACAATAAAGGTAAATTAACAGCAAGACAGCTTTGTATAATAACTGGTCAACCTACTGATTTAGAAACTACAAAACCTTTAGGTATTAAGTTATCTGCCTTAAGTCGTGAGCTGGGATACATAATAGATAAGACACTTGAAGGTAACTATAATGTAGGACTTTACTCGCCTTATGTATGTAAGGAGTATTTAGAAAGATATAATTTAATTGTACCGCCACAACTTCAATACATAAAAAGGTAATTATGCACACCAGAAATGTAAGCCTCACTATCCAGAAACTATATGCTCCGAAAGACAGTCCAATAGCTACGGTTAGATACACTGAATATGATGAATTTGATAAAGTGCATTGTGTGACTCAGGTTGATTACTTTTCTATATTTGAAATGAATAATCAAATAATGACAGCTATAAATTGTGGTGTTGATGTTGATGTTAGAACTGTGATTAATACAGATTTGTTAGAAAGAAGAGTTAAAAGATGGACATAATTTACTGCTGTGCTACACTATTAATGCAGTTTATTTGGTCCTTCCATGACCTCACAAGAATACACCGTATATTACGGTATTAAAGAACTTTACAGACTTCATACAGCACACAGCATTGCGTTTGATTCTGAAACCTTACAACTACAACCAGAGAAAGGTAAATTACGTCTGCTTCAACTAGGCAGCTTTTCTTCACGATCCATAGTTGTAATAGATTGTTTTGATTTAACGGACAAAGATTGGGATTATCTTGTTCGTTTCTTTAGCAGTATGAAAAGACACTGGCTTGCACACAACGCAGTGTTTGATCTTGCCTGGTTACAGGAGCATGGTATTTATCCTAACGGTCTTGTTCGTTGCAGCATGATAGCTAGTAGGTTACTTACTAACGGTATTCCTCAAATTAAACACGGTTTAGCTGATGTTGCTTTGCGTCATTTAAATAGAGAAGTATCTAAAGAACAGCAAAGATCAGATTGGAGTTTAGAAAATCTAACTAAAGAACAACTTGAATATGCTGCTACTGATATTGAAATACTGTTAGAACTTGATGGCACGTTAGAGTACAAAATTGCTTCGGCTAGATTGGGTAAAGCATTTACTTTAGAATGTAATGCACTTCCATCAATGGCTCAGATGTGGCGTACTGGCTTGCCTTGGAATAGAACAGCTTTAAAACAATGCCTTATAGATTATGAAGATGATGCAAAGGCTATGGGTGACGATTTTATTAGGGAGTTAGATAACGCTTTACCCGAAGATAAAAAATTACCACGGGATGAAGAGGGAGAAATTAATTTACGTGCGAAAGACCAAGGTTCTATTCGTTTAGGAACTAAAAAATATAAAGGATTTAATATAAAAAGTTCTAAACAATTATTAGAAAAGTTAGAAATACTATTGGGTTACTCACCTACAGATAGTAAAGGTAAAAAGTCTGTATCGAGAGAAGCTTTGCGTAAATGTGCTGCTGATTCTGAAACAATCCAAACACTTATGAATTGGAAGAAAACAGAAAAACGTAGACAGATGTTAAGCAGTATTCAGGAAAAAATGGCTGAAGATGGTTTTGTTAGAGCTTCTTATATGCAACTTGGAGCAGATACAGGAAGAATGTCCAGTATTAAACCCAATAATCAACAGATTCCCAGAGATGCTGAGTTTAGGCAATGCGTTGAAGCCCCCGAAGGTTGGTTAATTGTTGACGCTGACTTTTCACAGATGGAATTAAGGTTAGCTGCTGCACTTGCTAATGACAAAAACATGATAAGAGCATTTAAAGATGGTGCAGATTTACATGATTACACAGCCGAGCAGATGGGATGTGATAGACAGATAGCTAAATCAGCAAACTTTGGTTTACTTTATGGAGCTGGTTCTGAAGGTCTACGTAATTATGCAGGTAGCAGTGGCGTATTGATGTCGCTCGCTGAAGCAGGTAAAGTTCGTGACAACTGGTTAAATGCCTATAGCGGTATTCGAGATTGGCAGAGTAAGAATTATATTGAGGCAAAAGAGAGTAAGGATGATGACTGGGCTGAGACTAGAGTTCCTGTTTCTGGTATGCGTAGATTTCTAAAAGGTGATCTTAACAGAATTACTGTCAGATGTAACACGCCCATTCAAGGTGCAGGTGCAGCTATTCTTAAATGTGCTTTAGGTAAGTTATGGAGAAAAGTAAAAGATGCTGGTGAAGATACTGTAAAGATTGCAGCAGCCGTACATGACGAGATACTTCTTTTGGTTCGAGAAGAACACGCAGAAGAATGGGCTAAAACACTAAAAGATATTATGGAGTTATCAGAATCTATATGGTTAGGTGAGATACCTGCATTGGCTGAAGTACAAACAGGTAAAACATGGAGAGAAGTTCACTAATTTTCGTGTAATTAACTGCTTATTTCGGGTTTTGTGCTAGAGTAGTACAAGACAGGTTATTTCATGGCTATCGTTCACGGCAACAAAACTTACTTCCAAGTATTAGTCGATCCAAATAGAGCTTCTTTAGCTCAAGACTTAGCAGACAAAGAGGGTATTAAAGCTACAGCTTGGGTCAGAAACCTGATCTATACAGAGCTGGAGAAGGCATACCCTAAGTCTGTTTATGACATGGCTAAAGCTGAAGATGTAGTTGTATGGCAAAAATCTGTACGTAAAAGAATAGAAGGTAGAAAGGCTAACAAATGAGTGTACAACCAGAACCTAAAGCCAAACAGGATAAATATAAGCTAGATAAACTTAAGCAATGGAAGTGCGAAGAAGCTATGAAAAACTTTTTAGATCATATTTTTAGAGGATCAGATCATCTTATAAATATAAAAAAAGATTACACAGCATACGTTACGTATGAAGGTAACTATGAATTAGGCACAAAACAAAAGCTAGAAATGACTAAATATAATTTTAAAATACGTAAAATACATAATATGCTTCTTAGAGACTTTTCCTACAAAGATGTTCAAGAAGCTATTTCAAAAGAAATAATTATTTAGGGTACTTTTTTGTTACTTTTCTATATGTCCAGTGCATTTGCAGTTGTTCGATCCACCAGATAATTCTGTGTACTCCTGTATGTTTTCGTGTAGGTGTTTTTATAGCAGATAATCTTGACTCTAATTCTATTACACGCATCATTGCAGTAGATAGCACAGCTTCAGCCCTTGCATGATTTTTCATTAAATCCATGCAGAAAGCTTTTATTTGTTCTATATCTTCGCAAGCCCAAACTTCTCTGCATCTCATTTCCACTGCCAATTCTGTTTCGGGGGGCAGCTTTTTATGAATCATCTTCATAAACCCATCGTCTTTCATCGTGGTAAAGATGATACAGGTCTACCTGGGAATAACTGTTGCTCTAAAAAATCTACTGCTTGGTCATCAATATCATTAGATGTTTGCTTGCAGATGGCTCGTAACAAGTCCACAATTAACTGCTTGCAAGCTGATGTAGAAAGAAACTTCAGTAACAGAGGTTTTAAAAACTTTACCATTTGTATATGTTATCTATTCCAAACATACCAAACATTAGCGGTTTTGGCCTTCTAACCTACTTACGTCCTTTTCAAGTTGATTTACTCTGCGAAATAATTCGATAATATCTTTTTCTCTTCTTCTACTAACATTAGATAACACCATTACGAAAGCCGTTGCTGCGACTCCAATTAATACAGGATAAATCTCAGACATTGCCGTAATATATAATTATGCTTAGTATGACTAATAAATCCTAGTTATGACAGATAAAGCAATCGAAAATAAAAAAGATTTAGATGATGATAAGCCTGATTATCAGGAAAAAATAATGTTTTTGGTTAGCACTACTGCTCAAGGAGCTATTCTTTCTTGGTGTTTAATAGTCTTATCTCTTGGATATATAAAACTTCCCAATAAACTATTTGGTATGGACATTCCAGATCAACCTAGAGTAGACAGCACATTTGCAGCAGGTTTATTAGGAAATATATTAGCTGGATGGGGTGTTTCTGTTGGTGCTGCTACAGGTGCAAAAAAGAAAAAGAAAGAAGGTGAAAACGGTACTATTAGTAACTCCAATGGAGGTGTACAAACTATCATAATAAAACAGCCAATAGAGCTAATTACAACCAAACCCGAAGTAATCAAAGTCGATCCAAAAAAATGAAAAACCTTCTTCCATTCTTGTTTTTGTTATCAGCACCAGCTTATGCTGATATAACTTCATCTATAAGTTCATCAGTAAAACTAGAAGTATCAGCAGCAGCTACAGCAGCAGATCGTATTGGAAACTCATACAGTGTTTCTGGAACGGGAGTCAACACAACAGATGGCACAACTGCTGGAAGTGTTGGAGGATTAGGTGCAGCAACTAATGGAGTAAACGCTTATACACCAATTACTGCATCTCAATTAACAGATGGCGAGAGCTTTAATTACACGGTTTCACATACTACAGGAGACACCATAGGCACAAGTCTTACCACAGGTGAAGTAAGTGCTTTTGGTGATTTAACAAGCACATCTGGAGGAACAGCAACGAATCTAGCTGGTACTGTTGATAATCACGTTATTACAATTACAGCAGGGTCACAAGGTACAAGTGCTACTGGACAATATGTAACCACAGTAACGGTAGACTGATGAATCATGCGGAAGCTTTTATTACTATTTCTTTTGTATGTTTTACCAGCTAATGCAAATATCGTTCCAAACTTTACAACTGGCACAATGTCCAGCACGACTTCTACAACTTCTACTCTCTCAGAATCTATTACCAGTAAAGACTTTAAAACAGGCTACGAATATACAGTTACAGGCACAGGAATATCACATGATGGAGGAGATATGGCAGCTACCGCAGTTGAAGTTAATGGAACTGTAGGAGGTACTACTTATAAATGGACAGGAGCAGATATGACAACAAAACCAAATTGGACACAAACCAATCCTACATCGGGAGATTCTTTCCAATTTACAGAAACATATCATGGCCCTGGTTTGCAGAACATAACGACAATCCAAAGAGACATAACAACAGAATCCGTTACTACTACTACCT
>VMHT01047668.1_pt1 | contig 11109 bp, 13 predicted proteins | sample 4693611 | NCBI WGS metagenome assembly VMHT01 (sample SAMN12280063, study PRJNA550983) | marine metagenome | isolation source: seawater sampled from same location over 5 years 0.02-0.2 micron viral filtrate | place: USA: collected off the coast of southern California halfway between the port... ... | reverse complement strand
GATGCCTGCACTACGAAATGCACCAGCAGTTGGGTCAGCAGACAGCATGGCCCTGCCAATATCCGAAGCCATGTCGTAAAAAGTTGGTCGAGTAGACTGAGAAAAATATGGCGCAAGGCGCTGGGAGTATTTGTTATAGCTTGCGTCAAAGTCAAAAGGCTTTGGCTGCAAAGCTTTAGCCATTTCGTCAATTTGATTCTGAACAGGGTCTTCCAACTGCTCCGTATCCAACGGCTTCAAACCCGTGCCGCTGCCGTACTCCTCCATTGGATCACCGCTTAAACCAACAATCTGCTGCTCTAACTGCGCTCTATTTATCGCCATTACTGGTTACCACTCCCTGAAAGCCGAGTTGCTGGGTTGTAGAAGTTACCCAGCGCACCCAGTGTCGCAAGACCTGTGCCCACACCCGCCTGCAACGCAGATGGATCTGGCGCAAACTGCGTTTGGAACTGCGTCTGACCCGCTGGTGCCATGTTTACAAACGGCATCAACGCTTGGTACTGAGCCAGTGGCGCTTGCTGTGCCTGCAACAAACCAGCACGTTGTGCGTCAAGCTGTCGCTGTCGCTGCTGCTGAGTCATGCCGCCAATGCCCTGTAAGCCTGCTACATCCTGCATACCTGCCTGCTGAGCCTGCTGGCCCAGTCCGCTCATAAAGCCGCCATAGCCCGTCTGAGCGGCTCCTAGAGCCTGTCCGCCAGCCGCCTGCTGCGCTCCAATCTGACCATACTGGCCTGCAAGGGTGCCAGCTACGCCCATGCCCGTTTGACCCGCTGCCATTCTAGCCGCTGCGTCTTGAGCGCCGTAGCCTGACAAGGCTTGACCTAAGCCAGTTCCAGCAGCAAATCGTTGTTGTGCTGCTTGCCCTAGCTGACCGCCTAACTGTTGTTGAGCGCCAAGTTGCTGCTGCGCGGTTTGCTGCAACAAGTTGCCGTAACCCGTGCCAGCCGAATAATCTTGACCGCGAAGACCAGCCAAACCAGCCGATGCGGTTCGTGCAGCTTGCCTTCTTCTTTCGTCCTCCCCGATAGCTGTCTGTTGCGCTCTCTGGAAGCCCTGTGAGCGCAATCCGCCAACACTCTTTGCCAATCCTCGGCCCAATGCTTCAGCTCGCTCAGCGGCGCTTAGACGCGCTCTGGAACCAAACGCAGACTCTCCACCGCTGGAAATGTCACGCGCATATTGCGCCATGTCCTGCTTGGCTAAGCCTTCAGTTGCGTCTTGAATCATCTGCTGGACGACTTGATCCTCGTAAGGGTCTTGGTACTTAGCGGTCTCTGCTGCGATGTCTAGCTCACCCGTGGTTCCGCGCAGTAAATCTTTTGACTCGGCTAAGCCGCTACGCAGTCGTTGCGCTTCAGACAAGCCAACGCCTCTGGCTCTCGCCAAGTCCATACCAAAACGCTGCGTGTCACGCACACCCCTGCGAGATAAGTCGCCAAGGTCACCGCGCAGCCGTTCTTCAGCCGCTAATGCACGACCACGACCCTGCTGAGTGCCGCCAAGGGCATCCATAAGCGCACGGTCTCTTTGGTCAAGGGCAAAACTAGCCCCCTGTCTCTGGGCTTCTAACGCCCTCTGAGACGATAGGGCTTGGTCTTCCAAGCCCCTTTGAATTGATCCAATGCCCTGTTGCCCTCGGCGCATCGCCTCGTCAATGAATGGCTGCTGTACGCCAACATTGGCTCTAGCCAGCTCCATTGCTCTGATCTGGTCTGGGCTAAACCCTGCAATCTCTTGGGGTATGACAATCGGGCGACCCTCTTCATCGAAGAAGGTTCGCTCTGCTGCGCGGAAAGCGCCGGGGATGAAACCGCCCTGACCATCTAAACCAAACAATAACTGCTGAGTGATCGGGTCTAAGCGTTGCTCGGTCTTGGTTACGCCTGCAACAAAAGGCTGCGATGTACTGCCGCCCTCTTGAAACCGACGAACCCTAGCCAGTTGGCCCGGCGTCAATATACTCATGCCGCTTTCCCCTTTGGCTTATCCGCAAACTCTGCGAACAAATCCATCATCTCGTACATGAGAGCTGTACCACCGTCGCGGCTTTCGCCGCCGTTTGGTGTCAGCGTGATAATACCGCCCCTGCCTTGTGCTAGATCAAACGCGCCAGCACCGCGCACCGCTTGCCCAGTCATGACAAACTCGCCGTCTGACAGCATGGCAGGCACATCGTCACTGATTTCTGTGCCTTCGCCGTTGATGCCACCGTTCATACGCTCAAAGTCTTCAACAGCCACGTTGCCACCCTTGGCGTAAGCCATCGGCATGACTGGGCCGCCGTATCTGGCTGACATGATCGCACCGCCGTAACGAGCTGCTACAGGCTCCTCTTCAGGCGCTCGCCTGCCGCCGCTTAGCGTTGGTATTGTTCCCGTTGGTAACAAACCGTACTCGACAGGATTAGGTGCAGGTTGGCCCGTGCGCCGTGCAATCTCGGCTTCGATGTTGTATCGGCCAGTTGATCCCTCTTGAGTGAGCGGGGTCAAAGCTACGCCTTTTCGGTTCTTGGCTTCGTCATAAGCCAGCTTGCCAAGCAAACCAGCAGCGCCGATAGCGCCCAGTGTTCCCAAGCCGCCTAGTCCGCCAGACCCAGAAGCGCCTGTTCCTGCTGTTCCGCCGTAATTGGTCAGGCCAAGCTTGTCAGTTATTCCGCCAAGGAAATCACCAACAACGCCGTAACTACCTTGCCCGTCAGCTCCGGGGCCGCTGAAGATGCCGCCCAAGCCGCCTGTAGCGCCAGTCCCGCCAGCACCAACGCTTACGGTTCCGCCGGGAAGTCTTAATATCTGGCCCGTAATAATCATGTCGGGATCTTTAATGTGCTGATTATTAGCCTTTAGCAATTCCAGCGGAATGCCGTGCTTTGCTGCAATTCCCGAAAGAGTATCGCCAGCCTGAACTTCGTATTCTTGCTGCGGAGCGCCAGCCATTGCTGCCCCATAATTGGTTAACCCAGTAGCGTCACCAATACCGCCCAAGAAATCACCAACTCGACCAAATCGACCGACATTATCTGCACCACCACCACTGATCAGCCCAGCAATACCTTTGTTTGCGCCACCAGTGCCGCCTAAAAAATCTCCTAAACGACCAAAGCTACCTACATTATCTGCACCGCCGCCACTGATCAGCCCAGCAATACCTTTGCCTGCTTTACTAGCGCCGCCCAAGAAATCGCCTAAGCGACCAAAGCTACCTATATTATCTGCACCACCACCACTAATCAGTCCCGCAATACCTTTACCTGCGCTTCCCAAAGCCTTACCGACGTTGCCAAGAAGACCAACGCCATTCGCGCCTTTCGTAACAAACTCTCCAATCTTGCCAAGAGAACCGAGTCCCTTGCTCACTGAAGCGGCAGTGCCAGCAGCACCAGCAGCGCCAGAAGCGCCCGGTATAGGTGCAAAAGCACCAGCTAGAGCCAAGGGGCTTGCCCTGCCTTTGGCTACGTCATAAACCGTGAATGCTTTGTTTGCCAGTGCCGCTATCGGTTGCCAAGGGCCGGGTATGAACTGAGCCACCGATGCAATCGGCTTGATGACCTTCTTTGCAACCTTCTTGACGCTTTTCCAAGTCTTTTTGAACCAGCCAAACTCTTCTAGTCCAGTGATTGGATTGAGGCTTGCGATACCCGCGCCAACAACCGCTGCCTGCGGATCCATGTCTAGCTCAATAAGCCGTTTCTCAACAGCAGACTCAAACGCTGGATCATCCATTGACTCTGGTGGCAAAACGATTTCGCCGTTACGAAGGTGCGCCAACGTGACATCACCACCTCGACCAGCTTGAGAAAGCTGCATAGCAAGTTCTGCCATAGGAGCGTTAGTGCCAACCTCGGCAGCATTTATCAAGCCGTCGATATAAGCTACTTCGCCTTCATCATCGGCTTCCCCGCGAGCCATCATCAGCTCGTTAATAGCGGACTCTAAGTCTTGGTTCGGGTTTTCAGACGGTGCCATGTTAGGGATGCCCATCCCCATTCTCTCTGATTCGTCAAGACCCTCAACAGCGCCTTCTAGCAAGTCTGTCTCAAAGCCAGAATTAGGGCCGGGCATATCAACTTCACCCCCCTCTGCGTATTGCTCAACACCCATTGGCATATCATCGCCAATTAAGTTCTGAATTCGACTTTGAAGCATTGCATCCATTACGGTGTACTCACTGTTACAGACCCCAAGCCGAAGGTGGCTGCTTGGCCTGTTGGGTAAGTCTGATGGCTGTACAAGTCTCTAAACGTGGTGCCATCAAACGCTTGATGTATTTCGGTTGTAGTATTGAAGATTATACTACCCGTTGCAAACTGAAGCTGACTGATTTCAGTCGCATTGAAGTGGGGCGAGATGGTGAAGTCCAACGACCCAAGGTTTAGTTCAATGATGCGAACCAGTCGGTTGAACGTGCCTGTATCGACCTTTTCGCCAACAGCGATAGGCAACCGAGTCTCAAGCAGGCGGCTCACTTAGCGCCTGCCGCTTTGCTGAAGGTCTAGTCTCGTTGCGCCGAGCCGCCATTTGTAGCCAAGCTGGTTGCCGCTGGTGTTGTCATCGTCGCTTTCAAATCGCAGCACAAGCTGTCTGGCTCTGCTACGCACGTTGTTTTGGGTGCTGCTCTCGGTCACCTGAGTCGTAGAATCTGTGGTAAGTGACTGGTTGGGAAAGTCCCTGCGTTTGAGCACGATATTCATTGCTGGCGAGTTGCTGATGCCGCTTTCTTTTACAAAAGCAATGTCTGGAATGATGCGTTTTACGAAGGCAAAGTTTTCGCCGTCAGATATATCTAGGTCAGCCGACTCGATAAATACGTTTGACATGGGGTCATTGTAATCATCAAAGCCCTTTTCGTGATCAAACAAACAGTTACCAGAGCTGGTTGTCACCGAAGCGACAGGCTGATCCTCGATGCCAGCATCCATCCACGAATATCGAACCAAGCTGCCGATGCTCCAATGGTTTTCTTCGTAGTTATAGATAACGTATCGGCTGATCTCGCCAGTGCCGTCTTCAAGGCTTGGGTAGAAAAACCACATCTCACCAAACTCTGAGTTGATGCCCATATGACACTTGAACGCTTGGCTCAAGTCTAGGTCTTCAAAGACATATTCCTGAACCGTGCATGGGAGCCTTTGAACCGAGCCATTGTAAAAGAAGAAGCCAGTCTTGCTCGCAAAGTACACGCCGTTTGGCGCATTTGCTGCGGCCTTTGGCCCAATTAGACCAGAGCCTTCATTGATCAGGTTGACCGCAAAGGTTAGCGGTGGCCCAATAAAGTTCATGCTGTACAGGCTTGTGTCAGTCCAGATCAAGACCTCTTGCCGAGACTTCAAGCCGCCGACAATGAACGATCCTGCTGACAACCTCACATCACCTGCGCTATTGGTTGCTAACGGCTCAAACTCCAGCTCGTCCTCAGACGTACTGAACGCGACAAGCATGGGGTCAACGATTCCCGTCCTTGCACCGCTTGAAATAGGGTCAGCGCCAAGGACAATCAGATGTCTGTCGGTTTCACTGGTAATGACCTGCAAGCCAACAGTTGGCACCAAGTTTGCGCCAGTGATGCCAGACAAAAGCAACGCCCTAACGCTGGTGCCGTTGTTTTCGACCCATCGGTAAATGCCAGCGCCACGCACGTTCATGATGAGGTTTTCACCAAAGTTGTCGTGCGTCCATATTCTGAGCTGGTTGACTGAAGATACCGCGCTTGCAGAGCCAAACGTGCCTGCACTCCAAGTGCCAACACCCCAGCCAGTGCCCTGAACGTAGGTATCTAGGCCCACGTTGATCTGATAAGAGCCGTCAACGCCAGAACCGCCGTTGCCTGAGTCGCTGCTGTTTGCTGTGACGGTAGCGCCAGAGGTGTCTTTAGCCGTGATGGTGTAAGTATTTGTGCCCGTAACCAGCAGGATTTGATATTCCTGATTCAGCACATCGGCAGTCACTAAGCCGCCAAGACTGACTGCGCCAGATATCGTCACAAAGTCATTGGTCACAGCCCCGTGGCTGCTGTCAGTGACTGTGACTGTGGATGAACCATCAGTCGCGGAAAAGGTAATGGAGTTTGTTGACGTTTTGCGTATTGGCGTTACATCGTAATAGAGGTCACCGTCTTCAATGTAGTATTTGAACGTGGTGCCCACACCAATGTATTTGGTTGCCGCCAAAGAGATCCAGCTATGCAGGGCGCGAGAGATGCCCAGAAAGGTATTGCCACCTCTCTTGAACCAGCCGCCCAGTTTTTCTGCGCGGCCTTTGCGGAATCTGATTAAGTTGCCATCGACCCACCCGCCTTTGGATGCGTAGTCGGTTTCTTCTTTATTGATCCCAGCCTGAAACTCGACCCTTGAGAGTGGCATCAAGCAAGCCGAATAATCGCGCCAGTCGCCGTTGGGCTAGGGAAGACAACCGTAAAGTCGCCAGCGGTGCTCGTCTTGTCGCCGCCGAAGTCTATAGTCGCCACAGCCTTGTCGGAGTTGGTGTCGTTGTAGATCATGCACCCTCTCGCGGTCACAGTCGCCGTGCCAAAAGTAAGATCGGCAAAGTCGCAAACCGCCGTGGTTCCACTCAACACTGGAGTGATATTCGTTAACGCACTGCCACCGCTGGTGTAGTTCGTGCCACTGGCTTGACCTGTGGTCGTGAACGCCGTGGTAGCTGCGCCTAGAGTTGCGCTAGAGGTGTAGAGCGCAAGCTTAAAACTGTTGCCAGATGTGACTGTAAAATTGTGAGTGCCGACAAGCACTTCCTGCTTAAAAGACGAGCAAATCGCTGAAGTGATAGCCATGTCAAAGCTCCTTTATGATGTTCGCCATATCTTCGTGGCCTTGGGCGCTTAGCTTACCCCTGATTGTGACACGATCAGAGGCGATTGCACTACGCATTCCATTCAATACTACGTCATAAATATACTTTCTAAAAGCAAGGGCTTGTTGCCGAACATGCGGCTCTGCGTTTTCTGAGACCGATACAATCCGATTGGTTATCTGTTCCGCCCAGAACTCAGGGTCGTGACCCTTGTTGTTGGTGGTCGAAACCATCACGGTGCCAAGCTCAAAGTTTCCGTTCCCTGACATCATTAACCCTTATATGGTTCTGGTGAGCGCGGCAGCTCAATGGTTTCTAAGTTGTGCTCTTTCACAATGGATGAGAGCTTGGAGGAGTCAAAAACCAACCACTCGCCCTCGTTATCTGGCATGGCAATCTTGGGGTCAGCTAGGCGGTGGTAGCCATACAGCCGCTCTTGCAGATCAACATTTTGATCCAGCAAAGACGATCTTGGGCTGACACCGACCTTGATGCCCATAGCTATCATCTTGCAGATCCAGAACTCAAGGCAGGCTCTGCCAGCCTCTGCAAAGTGCAGGTTGTTTTTGTAGCTAAAGTCCATGCCAAACAGATCTACTTCACCCACCCTGTTGTAAGCGGCAAAGGCCAACGAGTAAGCCACGGTGGTGTTCATGTAAGCGCAGCGTTGGTCTTTGATAACTTCTTCAAGCGGGTACTCAACCAGCGCAGGTACGCGCTCATCGAGCTGGCAGGTGTATATCGGCTTGTCAAACGCAGGCAGAAGCTTACGCATCACATCGGTTTGGTTGCCTGCATCATCGGTATCCAAAAAACGACTGGCAGGATCAAGCATGAACACACGGTCACACTCAAAAACCGACAAGGCTGAGTTGATAACCCAGACCTCATCCCATTCGACACTGTTTTCTTTACCAATAACGTAGTCAATCTGAGAGGCTCCCAGACCGATAATTGCTACTTTTTTGCCCTCAAGCTCTTTGATTGGCTCCAATTAGGTTACCCCTGTACGCAATAAGTCATATCTGAATTCATCGCGGGTATCTCGGCCTTCTGTCAGATTCTTCATCCGAGAGATGGCTTCCTTGAACCGCGCTTCAAAATTGGCAATTACGTCAGGAGTTTCTTTAAGGAAAGTAGCGCCCTCAACCAGCGTCCCGTACAGCAGTGCGTCAGGGTGGTCAGTAGAGAGCAAGGTGGTGCCGCTATCCGCGCCAGTAGTCAAAGACGCTGGCTTGTGCAAGTAGTGCAACTCCACAGTGAAGTTTGCGTTTGGCACAGGAGATAGCTCAAAAGCCGAATCATCAAACAGGCTGTAATACTTAGGAGTACCAGTCGTTGTTGAGTCAGGGCTGTACTCTTTCAAGAACGATGGGTGCTTGAAATCGAGATAAATATACTTGTTGCTGCTGATGACAGCCAAAGAGAACGGCGCAAAAAAATCTGTCGGTGTCGCTAGAAACCGATTACCAGACGTGGCAGAACCCTGCACGTTTTTGCGCTGCTCTGGTAGCTGCACCATCTTGAAGATGCGGCTCTCAGACTCTTGGATGAAATTATTGAGCTGGCTCGTAAACGTGGTTTCCGATACCTGCAAATAATCTTGCACAGCAGTTTTAAGTGTAGCGAGAGTGAAGCTCATGACGTAGTTACCTCTACTGTGCCGACACTAACAGAAAGTCCAAAAGTCTGCAAAGTTGTACCCAATTTTCCATTGCCCACATTGGTGTACACACTGAAGAAGTTGTTGTCGTTTCCGCCAGCGGCTTGGTCTGGTCGCGTAATCTGTAGAGCCTGCGGATCAACAGGCGTTGGCTTAGGCATGAGCTGCGGGTGTTTAGGCGACCACTGGTCTGGCCCAACCAACAGGCCGTCCCACGTCATTTTCATGTCTTTCAGGCGATAGCGGAAGCCTGTGATGTCACAGATTCCATACGCCCTATGGTTGGATGCAAAAGGCATTATCCTAAGTTGTATCCGCGCAAGTCAGGAGCAACCCTGAACGACACTCGGTCTTGGTCTTGGCTTAGTGCTCGCTCAAACTCTTCTTCGTAAAGTTGCTTGAGCATACCGACCTTTTCAGGTGCTCGCTTTAGCGCCAAGTAGTAGGCAAGGCCAGCGGCTAAGCACGGGTAAAACCGAAATGGTATCTGCAAGGTGTTTGCCCCAGCGTCTGCGTCATCCATGCGGCTCAGCACGTTTAGGTACAAGTCGTACTTTGAGTTTTGGTCTGGCGCAGGCCAAACCGTGATGGTTGGGCTGATCTGCTTGTCGATTAGGTACTGATTCGGCTTGCCAGTGCTTGTCTTGGTGGACAGGTTGGCGTACTCCGAGCGCGACATGCGAGTGAGCGGCACGTCTGTTGATACGCCGCCCAAGGTCTCACGAATAAACACGTCCAGCACGTCAATCGTTGCAGTCGGTGTAGTTGCATCAATCGTGTAAGAGGTCGTGTCTTTGACCATCGACAACACTTTCTGGTTGATCGTCCACTGGTTCAGGCCACGGTTGGCCCACTCCGCAAGCATCAGGTTCAAAGAGCGATTAGCCGTCTTGAGGTCATAGCCCGTGCGAAGCTCTAAGCCACAACGCTCAAACGCCTCTTCAACGTAGTCGGCTACGTCTAACTCAAAATCCTTACTTCCGCTTACGGCCATTTTTCTTACCTGCGTATAGGTTGTCGAAAACCTGATTTACGTCAAGAGTGTAGTCTAAATCGCTTTTGCTGTAATGGATATGCTGGCTTGGTCGGAAGTCTGGAGCGCCGTCGCCCGTCTCGAACCACGCTGGGTGTGTCACCCTTACACGGTTATTCGGCAAAGCCACAATGTTTCCAGTCCATTTGCCAGCATCTAAAAGCTCCATGACATGGCTCTGCTTGTGCTGCGCTGGATCATCCGCTATCTCATTCTCGGTGTAATCAACGGTGAAATAATACTTTGCGGGGTAGAACTCGCCATCAATCTTGGCAAGCCAAGGACATGGTGTTGCGCGGTCTAAGACATAAACAGAGTGGTTATGAGAAGAGCAGTCCCAAGGCTGCGCCGCCCAAACAGGCATCGGTTCAGGCCACTCATCAAAGGGCGTGTCGGCAACCAGCGCCGTAATCGGCATCCTCGCCCACATAGCCCCGCCATGTACGTTTGGTTCTTCGTCATCGTCGTAAGTCTCAGCGCCCGTAAATATGACCTGAAAGCTCAAGCACCTTGTCGGCATTGTGGTCACAGCGATAACCATAGCGTGTAAAAACTCGCCGTGGTATCGCTCATGGTTGACCGTGTACTCTCTTCTAACCCACGCCTTGAAGTGTGGGATATTGCTTTGAAGATAGGCCACTAGCTGCGGCCATATAGACCACTGTTCTTGCTAGAAGGCTTTCTCATGCCGCCCTTAGCTGCTCCGCCTTTAGCCATGCCCTTGGCTTTCATGGCACCGCCTTTTGCGTAGCCCTTGGTCTTCATAGCGCCACCTTTAGCCATACCTTTGGCTTTCATGGCTGACCCGCCTTTCTTCATGCCGCCGGGCATCATCATCTTTTTCTTGCCGCCCATTGCGCCGCCTTTCGTACCCATTTTGCTCTTCATAATCTCGCCTCCGTCTTTAGCGAAAGTTGCGACATTGGTAGGCTTGCCACCAACACCCTGTTTCTTTGAACGCTTGCGGCTAACCGCTGAAGCGATCTGTTTCTTGCTCATGCTCGCAGCTTTGTCTGCGGGTACGCACTTAGGGTAACCGCGATCAGAATCGCTGGCACTCTTGCGACCACACTTTTCAAAGCCACCGCCTTTTTTTGGCGCTGAGATGTCAACCCAGTTGCCACCTTTGCCCTTGCCGAACCATTTTTTGAGTCCGCCTTGCGGTTTACCCACGGGGCACTCTCGTTTTCTTTTGCTTGCTTGGCATGATAGCGCCACAACCACGGCCCTGAACCATTACAGTTCCGCCCCCGTTCATGTTCTTTGCCATGCTCTTGGCTATTGCGGTGCCACGCTTGCGCTCGTAACCGCTAAGCTTACCGTCGTTGTCGAGATCGCTTTTCTTCGGATCGAGAGTCACCTCACCGCCTGTAGCGCCTTTGTATTTGCCGCCCATTCTCTTGTATTCTTGCACCATCCAACCATTTGCATAAGCGGACGGATATACATCGAATTTGGCTTTGGCTTTTGCCTTTGCCTTCTTGTACAGCGATGGGTTCGCTACGTTATCGGGTACATCACTAGCCATTACATCTACCTCACCGGCCCATTTGCATTATGTCGCGCATATCTGGAATAAAGTCACCAACTCGCCCAGTCATTTGG
>VMHT01134867.1_pt1 | contig 11110 bp, 11 predicted proteins | sample 4693611 | NCBI WGS metagenome assembly VMHT01 (sample SAMN12280063, study PRJNA550983) | marine metagenome | isolation source: seawater sampled from same location over 5 years 0.02-0.2 micron viral filtrate | place: USA: collected off the coast of southern California halfway between the port... ... | reverse complement strand
GGAGACCCCAAAACCCCAAAACCCCAAAACCCCAAAACCCCAATTATTTGAAAAGAGTGTAATTAATTAAAATTTTTATAATTATTTTTTAAAAATCAAGAAATGCGCCGGATCCCACATTTAGCCGTTTATATAAAAATGGTCATTATTTGCCGCCAGAATTCAAAAAAGACATGTGTAAATATGGCAGTTAAAATTTGGTGAAAATGAAATAAATAAATGAAAAAAGACAATTTTGCATAGTTAGCTATTTAGTCCGCCTTCAAATACGCGACACTCTATCTGGCGGTTGGCTAGAGCATCTAAGGTTCGTTATTGGTGCTATGTAATATGAATGTAAACAATAATCATGTATCAGAGGTACAACTCACTTATCAGATGACTCTGGGGCATTGTTATCATCTTTAGTGAACACAATAGTGCTTTTAACTTATGAATTGTCCTCGGTTTTGGCTGACTTTTTGGCGGGCTTCTTGACTTTCTCCTTCTTGTCGGCGGCTTTCTCGGCTTTGGCTAAGGCTTATCTAGTTCTCTTAGCTCCGAGTACGTGTTGCTCAGGTTCCTCGGGTTCCTTGGTTGCGTCCGTGATTACTTTCTTGGACCTCTTGCTTTTGGCAGACTTGGCTTGCTTCTGAGGAGATTTGACAGGGGTCTCCTTTTAAATTTCTTTTTGTTGATCTTGTTCTTAAGATTCAACGATAGAAGCGGACTGGTCGTTATTGTCAGCGGCTGGTTGTTCCATGATTTGTTCGTCTTCATTGGCTTTGTGCAATGCCTTTTGTAAGACACTGTCTTGGCTGTTGAGTATTAAGGAGCTTTGCGACTTGATTTTCTGATCACTGACTTTAGCTTTTGGGCTTGGAATGACTGAAGCTGCTTTGTCTTGTTGTGACACAGGTGGTGGTTGTACATCAGCGGTAGCATTGATGACTTGCTGCTCGATGATTTATTGCTCAAGCTTGGTTGCGAGCTTTCTGAGATTTTCAAGAGACTTGAGGTACATCTGGTCATCCTCTCTGGACATACCTGGTGCAGATCTCTCGAGATGTTCATTGACCATCCTTTGAGTTTCATTGAGCCGGGCTTTGAGCTATGCGATGTCTGGGTTCTTGGCAGCGGTTTTGACGGTATTCACACCGTACTTTTCGTATGTCTCTTTCCAGAATGATGGGGCGAAGTCATAGCCAGGATGGATCTTGCTTCTGCTTAGTGTATGGAAGTGAGTGTTAAGGACTTGCTCATCCATTTTTCTGTAGAGGAAGCAGTCATCAGAAATGTTGCACTCCATTCTGAAGAACTCGAAGATCTTTTCAAGACCATGTGAGAACGAGTTGTAGACTACGTTCATGTTAGTGCCTTCCTTCATGGTTCGATCGTTGGCTCCTTCGAAGTAGATAGGCACAGTTTGACCGAAGGCTGTGAACATCATGTCCGAACTGCTTCTGTTGCTCTTCTTCATGACACCATAGCTTGTGAGAAGATAGGCAGCTGGCTTATGGAAGTAAGGGACAAGGTCGGCTGTGGTGCTTGTGTCGGTGTGGTTTAAGCGTAAGACATTTGCGGAGCTGATTGGTGCATTGCTTACTGCTAGTGTTGTACCGATGACCATGACCATCTACCAGTATGGGTAGCCATGACTTTGGTTGCCTGAATCCATGTGCATGTTTTTCTCTCTGGAGTACTCGGCTCTGATGTGGCCTACTGCTTTGAGTTCGTCGTAGTTGAACTCTTTGAGGATGGTGAGGAACTTCTGAACGACATTGGTTGCGTCTAGCTGGATCATCACGTGCTCATGGCTAGGAACTATGTCACCAAGCATTGGCGCATAACACTTGAACTTGCCTGTCTCAAGGTCGGCGAACTTGTACATTCTGATGTGTTTGCTGTGTGGGACTTGACCAAATGGTTGGCCTGCAATGATCTTGTGCTCAGTGTTGAGCTCCTTTTGCTTGAAGATAGTATTGGTGTTTCCCTGGGTGGCATTAGTGTATCCATTCTCAGCATACTTGGCTTTCTTGTGAATGAGGTCGAAGTTCTTTTGGTCGAGTGCTCTGGCTTGGACGAAGGTTGTTGGCTCAGGGCCTCCTTGTTCGTATTGGAGTCTGAACTCAGTGACTGAAGTTGCTTTGGCTACCGTGGCTTGCAATCTTGAGTAAGCTGCAAGGGAGAGATACTCTTTCTCCGGCGCTAGGCCTCTGATTGGTTCTCCTATGTAGCTGTCGGAAGATCGAGCGAGCTGGTGTGTGACAGTGGGCGACTGTGTGCGGTTGGCGTTGGCTTAATTGCTCATCAATTAATTAATTATAAGATAGTAAGTATCAAAGATATTTTCAATTAATTAAATTTTGTGATTAGGAAAAGCGGCGTATTTTTTTTTCCTTGTCAGCTTTTGGTCAAAAAAATTAAAAAAATTGGTCAAAAATTAAGAAATTGGTCAAATTTAATTTTTCCTTGTCAGATTTTTGCCAAAATCAATTAAATTGATTAAATAAAAGATACGAATTAAATTAATACATAAAAATCAAAAGTCGGCTAATATTATAATTAATTATGAGTTACTCATAAGAATCAGAGTCCAACATGGACTTGCAATAGATGAACATGTGGCCAGCAGCGGTGAACCTCAATGTTACATCTACTGATCAGCTTGATGATCACTCGTTTAAGGAGTTTATGATGGACTTCCTTCCTCCGGTTCAGTCTCGGTCTAACTATGGTGATCTTGGCAAGGGGTTATAATCCGATCGTTTCTGCCAATAGTCAATGGCATAGAAGACCATGCAGCCACAGTAGAAGCCGTAGGTTTCCTAGGAAAGTTTGGGGCTTAGATAGCCTTAGATTCCATTGGAGACACTGTAGACGGATCCGTGCGCTGTCTCCTATAACAAGTTCCCTCCGTTGCCTCTCCCCACTGGTAAAGGGGGTCCTCCTCGGCAAAACGCACCCGCTTTACACCAAGCTGGCGTTTCGGTTGAATAGTCCTATGCTGCATTTTCTTCCTAAATGCCACTTCTCGATGCCATTGCTCGTGAGATGAATCCTAGCAAGGGTTGCTTTTATCGTGATGCTCTTCCAGAGAGTGATCAGAAGACTAAGAGGAAGACGACGCCAAGGACTCTGAGTCTCCTCCTTGAGTTTAGTTCTCAGGGTTCGCTTGTACAACTCCTAGAAGAAACAGCAATGGGTCAGTCTGCGACACTATTGGCTATGCATTGTCCTAATCTCTTAGCTGTGTTTAGTTAACAAGTTGGTGAGACGACTCTTTATTTTGCATTTAAACTTTAAAAATATAATAAGACAGAGCAAGCGCAACGCCCCTTAGTTGACAATATACACTTCAAACATCCTTCACTTAAGGCATTATGCAAGAAGTTGAATGCTGATAAGATAGCTACACTTAAACATCCTGATCCTGCCAAGTTATCGGTTCACCCACAGTGGTTTGACACTTAGGTAACTGAGTGGAGAAAGAGCATCATCTATAGCATGGATAAGTACGATGGTGATGTTAGTTCACTTATGGAGTCTTTCAGCAAGGTATTCTAGCGACATGGCTACAACAAGTATGTCTTTGTGGATCCTAAACAATCTATATAGATGTGGCCAATTAAGCCTGTGTCATAGAGCAGTGAGTCAAAGCTGCTGAGAACATGGAGAGAACTCATCAAAAGCAAGGAAGCATGGAAGTGCTATCTTGAACAAGAGGCTGCTTATAAGGCTTTCTTCAATGTTACAGAGAAGGAACAGATTAAGGACCTTAAAGACCTTAACGTTGTCAATTTCTATAACATCTGCACTTATATGTTTAGGAACTATTCTAAGCACAAGAGAGATGAGTTTATACAAGAAGAGAATGCGAGATCTAAAGGCAATTCTGATTGGATATCAAGGTCTATTCAGAACAAGATGAGAAACATTACTGATGAGTAGAAAGGTAAAGCTACGGAGATTGCTGCTGCATACATGAACGATGTGATGAACAGTGTTGAGACTGACACCAACTTGACATCAGCCGATAAGATGTTTGCTTAGACGATAGCCAAGAGATCGACTGGTGAGCATCCTTAATGCTTCGACTTATACTTGTTACCACCTCAGACTTGTAATGCTGTTAAGATGACTTTGTTGCATGTAGCTAAACATATGTTGAATGCTACGCATAATGTCAGGTCTTTCGGTTCATTGTTAATGACAGGTGATTAAGGTACTGGCAAATCAAAGTTACTTGAAAATATAGGTAAAGTACTTGGAGGAGCTATGTGTTAACCTATACAGATGTAGGCAGCAGCTGGTGGCAGTCCTCAGTATTGGAGTCCATCGTTGTCTCTAGCATCGCATGGCTTTATTCATGAACAGTCTTAGTTGTAGGCTTTGCTTAGCTAGAAAGGTAAAGAACTTCTTGACAAAGTGAATGCTACTTCAGTTGATGTCAAGCATTAACAAGCTATTACATTGAGAAAGGGTTTTAGTTTCTTAATTGCTACAAACACATGCTGGTTACAGTTTGTGCACTCATAGATTAAACGATACGATGGAGGAGAAACCAATCGTGTTAGTCTCGATGCTGCTGCAGGTAGAATACTTCAGATACCTTTCATCCAGAATACGTATGGCCCTGACGAGAAGAATACCATTAAATTAGATTACCTCAATGAACTCACAAACTTTACTTCTACTGGTACTGGGAGTTAAGACTATTAGTTCCAAAACACCATCATAGCTATGGCGCTTATCAATTGTGATAAACCTTAGAGGTTTATTAACACAATGAACGTCGACTATGTGAAGAGGTTACTTGATGCTTTTGAGAGCACATATTATGGTAAGATGATGAAGTACCATCCACACATCAATTATCATATACAAAGAAGTTTCGATGTGCTTACGAGCACTTACGATCCAGATAAGGCTACGCGTAAAGGGCACATAGGTTATCACGTTGATAGCACTTGTGTTGACAAAGACATGCCAGCTAGGGAGCAAATTTCACAGTACACTTAGTAACCTGGTAGGTATATTAAGTCTACTTATGAAGATAAAGAAGAACTGGGCAACCTGCATGCCGGTTGGAGTAAAGCTATTTGTAAGGTTATGGCTTAAAAAAAAGTTGGACACACAGATAACAAATAGAGATGGCCTGTGACAACTAGTGATAAAGATCCGCACATAATCAAGCAATGGAGAAAGAAGATGAGTGCCTATGAGGCAACGTTATCTAGTGAGAGAGATGCGCTTAAACAAAATTGTTAAAATCAAAAGTGGAAAAAAGTTGATGATTACATTAACGAAATTATTATGCAAAGACATAATGAACAAGTTTAATCACAGAATTAATCAATGATGAATAGCTAGTATTAAACATAAATTGAGAACTGACCCCCCGGTTAGAACAGTATAACAGGAAACCAAATACATCAAATAAGTTTTTTAGATTTTTTGAATTCTCTTTACATATTTTATACATCTAATTTTACAGTTGTTGGTGAGTCTTCTTCATTCATTTTTTTTTCTAATAGGTCAATGATAGCATCCATCTAGGCTTCGTCCAGCTGTACTCTGACGTGTTCTCGCTTGCCTTCTTTCTTTCGAAGTACCAGTTCATAATCAGAACTCACTTGGTTAGTAAATAATTTAAACAATTAACACATAATTAATTATAATTATTTAATGTAAAGTGTAATATCAGAATTGACGCGCAATACGTCTATCGACAAGCACAGGAAGAGAGAATTAATTGATAAAGTGATTGCAGCGTATGCTGACACAGATAGAGAATACTTGCAGGCCTTATACTTTCCGGAGAACTCTGATAGTGCACGGATTCCATCGAAGTTTGGAGTACCTTCATCAGTCTTCAATCAGAGATTCCATTTTTATATTAATACAGGCGAAAACGGCGCCGGTGTTATCGGAATGGTGCCTTAAGATACAACGTTTAGATGTTGTTTTTATGATACTGAGGTTGCAGGTTAAGTTAGTTCTAATGGTGCTAATGCTTCTTAGGCGTTTACTTTTCCTGAATAATCAGATAGCACGTTTATTCCCGAGAAATTTTCTGAAGCAAGGTTAGTTGGTGCATCAATGCGTATTTCATATATTGGGACCCGTGATGACGAGTCAGGGTTTATAACAGGAGGCCATATTTTTGACGCAAACCCTTGGTTGTTGTCTGAGGATAGAATTGAGGAAGCATACATGGTACACAAGTGTAAGCCTTCGTCAGGACTGAGAATGGTGTACATGCCTAAGGACGAGAAAGATTTAGAATTTGCTGTGACATAAGAGAAGCTATAAGCAGTATAGAACGATACAAACAAATTTAATAGTAATGACTTTTTACCACATCATGATTAGACTGATGCTTAGATTAATGACGATAACGAGAAGGATGGAATACGAATTGCGATTAAGGCATTGACAACAGATGATGCATTTAACTCTGTTGGATACGAATGGAGAACTGTTAAGACTGCTAAGTCACCTATCTATTACTGGGGTTAACACAGTGATAAAGGTTCTAGTTAGACTGCTAATATGATGGTAGTATACTTCAAAGGATTGCCAAAGAATTAAGATTGGCTACGAGTTGATGTGGAGCGTCATTTTGAGGCTATTCCACGACCATCTATTAAAGACTTTGTTGGGTAGAAGAGACCTGTACACAATAAGAAAGCTTTGGATTTTGTGACTAATGCATCTCACAGTACATAGTTACATACTCATACGGACATGGAAGGTGATTATTATAAGAACCATTTGTAACCAGTAGTTCATGTCTTACCTGACAATCCTAAGCTAGCAATGTAAGCACCAGGTGCGGATCATTACAAGACATTGGTATAGGCAGCTGCTGGTACAGGGTTAGGAGCGTTGGCAACATATATGATGGGACCAGAGGCAGCGACAGCTGGTATGTAATTAGGTGCATCATTAGCAGGAGGTGCTTATGATACTTATAATGCATCTACATAAAGAGCTTTAGAATATTGATTCAATTTAATTAAGAATTTGATTATTAAGTTTATAATTATTTTTTATTTATTTATTTGTTCGGATGCAAGGAGTATTTGGCGCTTCCTATAAGAGGAAGAATATATAGAGGTAAGCAGGACCAAGTTTACGATCTACGTAAGCTACATCAGGTTATGGTAATACACAGCAAGAGATATTGTTTTCTACATAAGATAACTTTACTTATCATGCGACGACAGGTAGAGGTATTAAGAAAATGAAGAACAGGTCAATTTTGTTTAAACACAATCCACGATTACATGTTAGTGATGTTAAGTCATTGACGTCTTAAGAATCTTTAACAGGAGGAATGCCGGGTTTTGTTCATGTAGCTAATTACATGTTTGATCCAGGCAATTAAGTATATGCCCCTGTCATGAATGGTGCAGAGATCGCGACTCTTAGTGAGTATGCGTCAGCTGATTATATTAAGGAATGTGTTGAGAAATAGTGGTCTGCTATGAATCATTTGCTGGTGAGCTATAAGGGAAGATTATAGGCGTCTATTGATGAATTTGTTGGTGATCTCGATAACTCTGATGTGTCTGATAATTCACTTAGAAAAGTCGTTGAAAGGCTACGTGATAAGGGTATGAATTTTAAGGTTTATGCATCAGCTGGTAGGGAAGCATTATAAGACATTGAAGCTTATAGACAGTCTAATTATTGGTATAAGCAAAACGGGTATGTCCTGTTGAATGAGACAAGATAATGTGTAGTAAGTGCACCTTATTATGAAGGTAAGAGACTCAAGTTCTTTACGCCTAGTAGTGTAGGTGCATGGGGTTTGGAAAAGAAACTAAAGATCACTAAATAGACAAAGGGTGAGAGTGAACTTATAGGTGCTGCGGGTGATGACCCAAACTAAGGTATGAATATGACTCCGTAAGAGTTGTATGATGCTATTAAAGCTTCAGGTGGTGAAGTGCTTGCTAACTAATTAGCTGATAGCGTACACGTTATACTACCTGAGTATTTTACTAACAAGAGAAAAGTTAAGTAATTACCAACTTGGGATTAATTATAGCAGTATACTCTTGCAAGGGATATACAGATGGATTAATTCGACGAAGAACTGTACAATACTTACAAAGAATAACTCGCTGGTGAAGCTGAGGTGTAGGATAAGATAGCTAATACTGAGAAGCAACCAAGGGGATAATGGTTGTTTAAAGGTAGAACGCTTAATGCGCCTAATATCAGACGGTTAGTTATCGTGTTTGTTATCGATGATGTAAGAAAGAATGATGAAATGGAGAGAGAAGAACCTGCTTTTAAGTTATCGTTGACTATTAAGCGATAGGTATCTACGTACAAGACATTTGATTTTTTGTTTTTATCGAAGATGAGGTTAACAGACTCAGGGTTTGTTCGTTTAGATAAGATGAAACCACAGACTACTGTGAATGAGATTGATGCTATGGTAAGGAATAAGATAGTTGGACATTACGATGATGAGGGTAAGATATTGTTTAAACCTGCAAGTACGCTTATACCGAAAGTAGGTAGGTATGTTAGGAATAACATTATCATGTAACTATCACAAAGAGAATTACGAGAGTCTGTGTTAAATGATCCGAATGCCAGGTTTGCGTTAGCTGCGTTTGGTATATTAGACATAGATGATGGTGGTTTTAGAGCTTTATTAGCTAAAGAGATAGTGAATGACTCATTTTTACCAAAGGTGTTCTCATTTTTTGAAGCTAGCAAAAGTGCTCTTGGAAAGATGACTTACACTTAGAGGTAGAATATATTGACTAATAGGTACTCTACGATCAAGAGCTTAACGTTAAAGAAGTTAAGGACAAGATTGTATGCGTATATGGAAGAAGTTGGTAGATGTAACAGAGTACTTCTCAGTTTGTATAAGACGGCTACATCACAAAAGACAAGAGCATCATTACTATCTATGTACAAATAAGTTGATGTTGTATCATAGGTATAGATGTAAGTTTTTATGATGGCTATTATGACAGGCACAGCAACAGCTGATGCTATAAATACATTTGAAGCTTCGGGTGTTAGGTATTATGGATTGGTACCTGGGTTAGCTAAAAACATGGGCAAGTAATTTGACGTGTATAAGCCTGTACGAGGTGATGATGATATCGCGCCATCGTTTAGAGATTCGGCTTAGTTGAACATGTTGATGATTGCAAGAGCATGTGATTAAGTTCCTGCTTAGATAATATCGAATTGTACTGCAGATGACGTTGATTATCATAGAATATGGGTATAATTAGGCTTTGGAGTTATATCTGAGCTTACTTTACCAAATTAGAAAGTGAAAGCTTTTTAAGCGGCTTCAGCTTCTATGATGATAGAGATGATGGAGACGTTTGGTACTCTGGCTATATTGTACGCTTAAAGGGATTACAAGTCTATATCTGACACCTAATTCTTTACGTATTTGTTAACACTGGCTAAAGCAATATAAGCATAGATCGAGGTTTTTTAAGCAGTAGCTACATGGATTGTTTCGAAGTAAGGCAATGTTGTGAATATGGAGGACGTGTTTGATGTTAATAGTCGATCAGGTGAGTTTAGTTAAGTTGGATCGTCTTTCCCTGACTAAGTATCTAAGACAAGAGCTGCAACAGGTGGCAAGTATATTAATGTAGTTAACTGGAATCTTTCATAGAATGCAACGTACTTTAGACAGGTGAAACATTTAGCTAAGGGTGTTTGGAGAGCCGCATCAGTTGAAATAGAAACACCTAGACCTTCAAAGATTTAGACATTAAACAAGTGGTGGTCACTGTGGGATGCTAATACTAATATTGGTGGCGTACCTGTAATGAGTCGTAGATAAGATAGGAGCAGTATTGTTTCTTACTTGGATATGAGACTAGGTACATCTGAGAGTTTTAAACAGCGTGATGATGCATTTAAGTCAGCCGCTATGCAGGAGTCGTCATTTGCTGATGGAGTGTAAGCTGCAAGAGATTTCAGAGACAGCTATAGATTTGGTGGTGGTGGTGGTGATGGAGATGATGATGGTAACTTAGGTCCAGGTGGAGGACTTGATATGAATGTCGACTAAGAAGGTGGTGTTGGCGGTGCTGGTGGTGAACCTCCTTTGACATCAAGTTAGCTTGACTTTCAATTGAATTCGTAAAACGTGGATAAAGAGGACATTGAGATGGTTATGTATTAAGGTACAGAGGATGACCAAGGTTTAGCTGAAAAGGCAGACCAGATGATGACTGGTGAGATTGTCTATGATGCTGATGTGCAAGTGGACTAGTTGTTGGACATGGGATTTTAAGAATTCTTTGATACGAATATTGTCACGAGAGCTATAGCTTTGTCAAAGGCAGATTAGGAAGCAATGCAGTACGATGTTGCCAAAGGTATTATTATGAAAGCCTATAATGAAGTACTTGCATAAGCATAGGAGAAGGATAAAACTTTAATTATTTAGACTACCGAAATGATTATCAAGAAGATTGTCGGAGCTATAAGGTAGACCGAATTGGATAAAGCATATATGCCGTCTGAATAAGTTAAAGTAAAGGCATAGGCAGATACATTAGTTTTGATAGACAGAGGAGGTTTGTTCAAAAATGTTGATACATTTAATGGGTTGAGTGACTTAGTATAAGTTAAACCTGAGATGATGTTGAGTAAACCAAGGTAGAATGCTTATGGAGTGCAGGCTTTAACTGAACCAGAACGCGGAATAGAAGAGAAGAAAGTTATTCGAAATCCGTAAGTACTTAAAAAGCGTAGGGCTGTATTGGCAGTAAACAAATAGTTAGGAAAATCTGCCGTAGTTGCACATGCTATTAAAAAGGGTGATCTTACGAAATAGGAAGCAAAGAAAGACAATCTGAGGGGGATGGATAAGAAACTTAAAACGAAGGTTCCAGGTTATCTAAATGCGATATCTAGGAAGTTCCTCGATTATGGCTGATGATTATATATTTAATTTAATTAAGAAACATAAAATTTTTAGAAAAATTATTTTTTTAATTTCGGCGTATTTTCGCAATCCAAAAATAAACTTAGAAACAAAACCAATCTCTGGACAAAATAGATGACACTCATCTCCAACAAAAGAAATTTATAGTGTGGGGTTTTGGGGTTTTGGGGTTTT
>VMHT01182497.1_pt1 | contig 11112 bp, 11 predicted proteins | sample 4693611 | NCBI WGS metagenome assembly VMHT01 (sample SAMN12280063, study PRJNA550983) | marine metagenome | isolation source: seawater sampled from same location over 5 years 0.02-0.2 micron viral filtrate | place: USA: collected off the coast of southern California halfway between the port... ... | reverse complement strand
ATTTCTCTAGCCGTTATCCTTGCTTTATCTAAAAAATTTAAGTCTGCCATTTTTTTATTAATTATATTCTAACGCCAACCATGTATTGTGTATCGACGATAATGTTTATTTGAGCAATGTCTCTAATCTCCCCTCTTGTAAAAGAAACATCTACCTCAACGTTATATTTTTCAGCCAATGGACAATATATTTCAAGCTGTTCATTAACCGTTCTCTTTATTTCAAATTCGTTAAAATGAAAATCATATATCAAAGTTTCTAAACTAGCACCAAAATTACGATCATTTAAAACATCTCCTTTATTAGTAAAAAGAATAGTCTCAATTTGAGTGAGTAATTGACCTAATTCACTTTCAATATCCAATCCATTTATGTTAAAATTTGGATCTTCCGGTGCCTTTATATATAGTTCCATTTATTATTTATCCATTTTTTTATGAGTGCATCATCCAGTCTACACCTTCATCTCCTTTAATCTCTTCAAGTACTCTTTCCATTTCCTCATCTCCCATAGATTTAATACCATCATAATCAATCTCTACTCCACCTGGTAAAGAGAATTTAAAGACTCCTAGCTTAGCACCAACTGCTTGTTTTACCTTAGCTGAAACATATCTAAAAAATATCTCATCATTATATAGCGCACAGTTCTCAATGCTTTCATAACACTCAATAATTACATCACCCCTTGGAGTATCTCCCATAAATTTAAGCTGACCTGTTAATTGTGAGTAATTAAAACTTAAAGGATTCTCTAGGATTTGACGAGCCATATCAAAATAACTTTGATTAATTACATAATACTGGAGTTCTTCTGCAGATTCAGCTGCCCCTGTTCCTGCAAATGAATTACTAAAAAACATTTTTTCAATATTAAAATCTGCTCCTCCGGCAAATCTTAAGTCTAAACCACTACCACCTGTATTCCAACCAGATGCAAGGTCATATACTCCATATATTGAAAAGACCTCTCCTGATCCTGTCGTTGCATTTTCTTTAGGAAAGTTTAAAGTTCTCGTTGTCTTAAAACTTTGGCTATCAAAAACGCTATTTGGAATATGGAAATAGTTTTCCCTAAGACTATATTCATAATTTTTTCTAAACCATTTAACGGCTCTTTTTATAATGTTTACTATTTCAGCTTGTGGCAAATTAAGAGGTATCATACATGCACCTGTTATTTCTGAACCAATTTCATTTAAGAATTCAGTTAAACAATCAGTACCATAATCTCTACCTTGACTTAAATCTATATTATCGCCGCTTCTAATATCACTCATTTTTAATTAATTTTTTTACTTGTTATTATTTCAGTACCATCAAATTCTGCTTCTCTACCTATTTTACCATGTCTAAATATTCCCCCAATCATCTTACCTTTAAATACAGAATCCCACTGAAAAACATAACTATTTTTAACTTCACATGTTTGGTTAACATAACATGATTCTACTTTACTACCTTCAACTGCAGTGCCTTGATATAAATTACATCTTAATAGAGTTGCATTACTGACTTGACTTCTAAAAACATCACAAAAACTCAATGAGCCTGCAAGTTCACAATCTATAAAATCATAATTACTTAACCCAAAACAATATGGTAATTTTCCTTCGCTCACCTGTACTCTACTAATATCGCTATCATAATTAATATTCCCTTTTTCTAATCCACCATGGCTAATTAATTGTACAACCTCCATTAATATCTTCGGCCAATACATGTCAATTATTTTTTCATCTTCTTTTAAATCAATATATAAATTAATTTTAGGATAATAGTCTTTTAACTTTTTCCAATCTTTTAATATTTCAGTAAACTTATGATTTCTATTAAGAATTTTTTTAAGTTCTATATAATTTAAATCAGTATACTTAGCTTGATTAGCAATTGACCAAAGTTGTAGTAAAAAACGATCTAGTAAATATAAGATATTAGTAGTTTTCTTTTCATAGTCTTTACCACCAATATATCTAAATTCTAAATAACCTTGTTGTAATTTTTCAAAGTTAACTCCATAATATTTTTCTTTAGCAAAATGAAAAACATGTGAATTAATATTTTGACCTTCATAATAATTATAATCAATTTTAGGCATTATCCATTTTACAGACTTTGCATATACACTATCTTTTCTATTTGGAAATAGCTTGTAAACCTCGTTTTCATTAAATCCTAAAATAAATTTAAGAGAATCCATTTTAGAAATAAGATTAGTTTTACCAGTCTTTTTAGGATCAAAACTTAAGTTTAAGTGAATTGAACTTTTTTCAGTAGTATATCCATTTTCTTTAATCCAGCCTAATGTTTTAATTATTATATTTCTTGCAACTGAATAGGGCGCTGGACCAGTAACAAGCTCCATTAAGCCTTTACCTCCACTCATATCCGGCTCAATTTTAAATTCTTTATCAGTTGGCACAAAGTCACTATGTGCTTTACTCTCCAATCTAATCTTTTTCCCTAATAATTGAGCAAGTTCCTTTTGAGTATCTTCAAGACTCTTATCGGAATAAAATTCAAACTCTATTCCGACAAGAGAATCTTGTAAAATATCTTCTTTACTTTTATGTTTTGTAATTTGATATGTTAGCATGCAATATAAAATAAATTATTTATTTATATATCACATTTATTTATTACCTAAATTATTCCTTAGGCAATTTTAAGAATATCTTTTTAGTATCTTCTTCTATTTTAGTAATTAAAACATTGATAGTTTGTTTTGGCTTATATTCTTTTATTTTATCTTCGCCTATTTCACTAACATGCAATAACCCAACTACACCTTGTTCTAATTCAACAAATAAACCATAATCTTTACATGATTTAATAGTAGCATTAACCTCAGAAGGTACTTTAAATTTCTTATTAATTTCTAACCATGGATTTATTTCAACATCTTCTCTTTGAGTAAGAGTTATTTTAGTATCTGAAATAATATCTTTGACTTTAAACTTAATTTCTTCTCCCGGTTGAATTTCTCTATTTTTATGTCTAACTAATGTATCTCCATCTAAGTCATTTACGTGAATCATACCAGTTAAACATTTTGAAAATTCACAAAATACACCATACTTAGCAGAACCAGTTACAGTTCCAACTATTTCTTGCATTAAATTTTCTTTTAGATTTTCAATAGATTCAGGAATTAATGTTTTAAGATATGCCCTATGAGAAACAACCATTGTTTTTCTTTCTTTAGAAAAACTAACAGGTACTACATATATTTCTTGTCCTACAATGCTTTCAAAATCATATAATTTATTAATACCTGCTAAACTACCTGGCATAAAACATTCTATACCTTTAACACTAATCATATATCCTGCTGCATCTAACATTCTCTTGACAGTACCAACCCAAGCAGTACTTTGATCTTTAATAGCTTCTAACATTTCTTGGAAAGTAGCCTGTTTAGTACCTTCACTAACACTACCCATTATATGCTTTCTATCATCTTCCATTAATGATGTAATAATAACACTAACCTCATCTCCAGGTTGCATGTCTTTAAATTCATCATCTTCTTTTTCTAAATTGACATAAACAAGTTGCCTATACCCTATATCAATACTCGCACTCGTATCTGTAACAGCAAAAACTTTACCATCATATGCATTCCCATATGATATATGTGTAATGATGTCATTTTCTTCAATATGACCTACCATTTTATTATACATTTCCTGAGCGTATGGCTCTCTACTGTATACTTTATGCTTATCGTTTACTACTTTTATATGTGGGTTTGGGGTTCTTAAAACTTTTGGACACGTTGACTCATATCCATCCCAGTCGAAATTGCCATCTTTATCAAAAAAGTCAGCATTTTGTTTTTCTATCATTTTTTTATTTTTTAAAGGTTAAAACTTGAATTATATATCTATTAAATTATTCTATCTTGACCGATGGCGGAAGTATAGGTGTACCCGGTAAATCAGCCGCAGGTTGTTGACCAGTTGGGGTTGCCTGTGTTACAGGTATAATATCTCTAGTAACATCCGGATGAACATTAATTGTAATATCAGCCCTCTTAATTTGATCGTTGATTTCTTTAGCTAAATCTGGCATTACATCTTTTTCTAGCCAATCTACTATATTCTTGGAAATTTCTATTGACATTTGTCTTGAAAACTCTCTCCACATTTCTTTCTTAATCTTATTAATAGATTCTCCAGGTGCAGGTCTGTTTAAAGTCGTGTATTCATCTACATTCTTTAGTGCATTATATATACCTGCGGATGGGCGTATTAATTGATCGGCTTTATATTCTACTTCAGTCGCACCTGGTGGAAATGTGTCATCTCTAAGAATACTTTCACCTCCTTCTAATCTTAATCTAAGTGCTAGCCTTTTTTCAATACTTCCAAATATTTGTTTTAATCTTGCTTCTAATTCTAAATCTATTAATGCCATTTTATTGAGTTTTAGTTATTTGACTTAATTCGGTTCCTGTTAATGGTACCGTAGGAGGAGTCGTAGGTGTTCCTAAATTTCCAACATGGGTGTGTGTATTAAACAATGCTTGAAAAGTATTTCCTTTAATTACTTGTTCAAGGGCAGTTTCTCCTAGTTCAATATTAGGGCTATTGACATAGGCTCTATCACATTTAATTTCTACGATTTGATCAGTTTCTACTAAAATGTTATTAGTCTCTGTTATTAAATTAATTTCACCATCATTTTTTATTTGCATAAATGGTTTAGCTTGCACTCCATCTCCTAACGTTATTACTAATCCATTTTCAGGATGGTAATAAACTCTAACCTTATTATTAGTATCAAACAATAATGAATGTGATTTAATTGCCTCAGTTTCTCCTAATCCTTCTAGAACTTCTTCTTTATACTTGTCTTTGTGTTCACTGTCTATTGTAAAAAAATATTCAGGATGGTAAATATCTCCATTGTCAAATCTAACAGAAACAATATCTCCAATTCTTGGTGTTGAATATGCACCTGTGATATATTGATTCCCTCTAGTAGCCCATGGAATATCTTCAGTTGGAACTTTGTCAAACTTTCCATATACCATTATACGTAACCTACCTTCTAATTTAGGATCAACATTATCAACGACCTTACCAAGCCAATGAGTATCTCTTAAATTATCTGTAAAAAGTTCTTCCGATTTCATATATTATATATTACTTTAATCTTCTGACCATGTTTTGAGTACTTCTTCTATTTCTACCCTATAATTTAAATAAAATTGTAAATCTTCTGGAGATGTCATTACTTCGCCGCACACGATTCTTTTAGCAAAGTTTGTTATTTTAAATTTAGTCTCTCTGTCCATCAATCATTAATGTTACCTAAATTAGAATCTTGTTCCGGATCTACATCTGGATATACATTATCTGAAGATAAAGGCTTTTCTCTTTCAACGTTTGGAAAAACATTATTTGAAGATAAAGGCTTTTCTGGTTCAACGTTTGGAAAAACATTATCTGAAGATAAAGGCTTTTCTAGTTCAACGTTTGGAAAAACATTATCTGAAGATAAAGGCTTTTCTCTTTCAACGTTTGGAAAAATGTTATCTGGAGATAATGCAGTTTCAGGTGAACTTTCAGGATATAAATTACTTGGAGCTAATGGGGCTTCTTCTCCACTATTATTTGATAATGTTTCTTTATTAATTAAATCCATAACTCCATTCAAGCTACCTGCATTTAAAGCATCTTGTACATTTGATAAAGTATTAACCCCATATACATTTCCTAAAATAGCATCTGCTAATGCATCTTGTAATTTTCCTTGCGCAAATCCATCTGCATAAGCAAAACCTTCTTCTAGAAAATTATTAGCAGCTTGTCTAGTAAATGATTTAATGTCATCTGCACTTGGCTTTATTCCATCTAATTTAGCTGAAACATTTTCTTTAATATTATCCTTTAAAGTGCCATCCTTTGTTTGTTGAAATGCATCTTTTAGGTTTTCACCAAATGCTTTAACTTTATCTAATCTAGATGTTCCACTTCCAAGTTCACCGACATTAGTACCTCCTAAATTATTATTATTACTTGCATTAGTGTCAAATCCATTTAAAAATAAACTACTATATTCTTTAACCTTTTTCCATTTAATCTTAATTTTATTAGCAGCCTCAGCATATTCAGTATTGCTATATTCTCCAAATATACTAGTTCCACTGCTTAGATCAAAATAGCAGCTTCCAAATTTAAACATAAAATGAGGTTGAAAATCAGCAGTAATATCTCCATTTACGGGAATATATTCTCTTTCCTCGCTTTTTGCATCACTCCATGGTTTTTTACTACTATCAGGTACAGTAGTTCTAATATTTCTAATTTCACAAACCTTTACATACATTGTAAATTCTCTCAGGTTATGTGGTAAAACTTCAACCCATCTATTAAAATCATAAGCAACATCCCTGTATAAACTCATAATTCCACCCATTGTTAGATCAATTGTTTCTAAACAGCCTATTTCAAATGCACTACCATCTCCTCCCCAGTATGGATCTTCTAAATTATTATATGCAAATGCAGATTCTAAACCAGCAAGACTTTGAAACATCCATGGCATTTCCGTATTAATCTTCTTAAAATACTTTGTAAACTTTTCTAATTTTTTAGCTCTATCTTCATCCTTGTAAACATCTCTTAAAAACGCAACAGCTTCTCCATTAAAGAGTGGAGAACCTTTATCATTCCATGAAAACATTAAAAGAAAACTAAGGTATGTAGGATCACTATATGGATATTTCCTATATGTTCCTTTTTTAAATTCAGTCGAGTTATATCCGTTGCTATTTTTCATATTATAAAGAGTTTGCTCTAACAGGCCATTCTCTCCTTAACAAAGTTAATCTTTGTCTAATTGTAGGATTTCCTGTTTCATATATATATTCTATTCCGCCGATAACATAATGACCTGATGTAAAATCATCTAATGTCATGTTACTTTCACCATCGTCTTCAAAATCAAATGATTTATTTTCGGGTTTAGCTCCTTTTTCTTTTAACAATGCGTCATTATCCCTAGACATTTGTACTTTATTTTCCTCAACATTATATAAAATAATTGGCACCATTTGATTTCTATATAAGCCCGGATTAAAAGTTTCTAAGTCTACGACTAATACCATCTTTTCTAACTCCTTCATATTTTGGTAATTATTTAAGACTGAGTATTTATGATTTAAATGTACATTGCCATCTAAAGAATAGTCTTGCATTCTACCAACCCATTTATGTTTAGTTTGTGACTCATAAAAATCTTCATCCTTTCTACCCTTTAAAGGCTCTTCCATATCAAGTAAGTTTTCCTTCTTTGTACTAAACGCCTCAATATCAAATTCAATAAGTCTACTATCTCCATATTCAGGACTACTTGCATCTTCTAAATTATCCCACATTTGTAAAATTCTTTTATAGCCATTCGATAATGAAATTCTACTTGAATTGTTTTTAAGATTATACGCCCATATTTTATTTCCAGTTTTATCAGCTGCTAAATGATTAGTTAGCATTATTTTAGTTTCAATATTGTCTGAATTTTCAGAAGTTCTATCTACCTCAATTGAATTAGCATAAGATGTGATACTATTTTGCATATCATCTCCACTTAATCTTTTAGAATTAAAAACTTTATTTAACTCAACAAAATTTAAATTATAATATTGATCTATATAAAAAGTTTGAAAACACTCTTCACCAACATATGAATAATTTACAACATCTTTAATAAAATCAAATTTAGTACTATATGGCTGAATTCTATTTTGTAAATCATTAGTAGCATTAATATTAGTTGCTAAACCTAATTTTAATTCAGCTGCTACCTTTTCAATATGTTCTAAACTTGTGCCTTCACCATATGATTTACAATCTTCTGCGAATAAACCAGGTACTTTACAAACTCCTTGAAAATTATAATCTCTAATAGTATCTCCTGCAAATCCACTAGGAGTTGATGGAGAACTAACTGATGTAATATCAAAATCCATATGGATACTTTTAAATGTATCCTGATTTTTTGAATTAATTAATAATGTAATATTGTCTCCATCTCTAGGATATGTACCAACATCAAATGCCATTCTAGAGTCTGTTAATGATAATGTTAATTTAGGATAAAAACCGTTTACACTTAATTTACAATATACAATATCAGAACCTTTAAATTCATAACCATTTATTATAACATAAGGTTGATCTACACCAACGGATTTAGTTTGCTTATCACCACCATCGTCTTCCCCTGCTGTGTGAAATTTAACCTCGGTTGGCCTAATACTAGGTTCAACAACCTGTAATATATTATTGTCTAAATCCATTATATTATGTATCTAAATTAATGGAGTTGCTCTCATCATTAGATTTTGAAAAAGTAACAGTTTGTGTAGTTTCTGAAGAACCATCAGGTCTAACAATTGTTTTGGTAGTAGTTGTAGTCTTTTTATTTCTATCATAAACCTCAGCCCTTTGTGTTGACATTTTACCACCTCCGACTTTTTCGGTTTTATATGATTTATCAGATTCAGTGTCTACATCAAATATTCTTTCAATGCCAATAGCATCTCCTCCTTTTTGTAATTCAATTAAATCGGCAACACTAATTCCTTGTCTCGCCAACACTGCAATTTCTCTATCTGTTAATTCCTTTGGATCTCTACCTGAAATTGATTTTAGTACTACGTTTGATTTTAATTTTTCAGCCTTACTTGCTAATTGAGCATCTTTTGCTTTTTTAGAAGCGGCTTTAATTTTAGATCCAGAAGATTTAGAAGATCCAGAAGGCTTAAATGTAGTTTCAGGAGTTTGAGGCCCCATACCCATTACAGTTGATCCATCTTCTTTAAATTCTGAAGGAGTAAACCCTGTTTTTAAAACATTAGGAGGAAGAACTTCTTTAATTTTATATTTCTTTTTTAAGAAGTCTATTCTTTTTTTATCTTTTTTAGTAAGTCTTTTTGACTCTATAAATTCTTGTCTAACAATATTATTATCTAATTCAGAAGGTCTATCTAGTTTAAACGTTTTAACACCATCTACTGGTATTTTTATTAAATCCCCTTCTACTATTGAAAAAGGATCTGATATTCCATTAAATTTTAAAATATAATCGACTTTAGAAGTATCTCCATAATAGTCAGAAGCAATAAGATCTATCCTACCCTCCTCATCTCTCTTTACTTCATGCGTGGCAATAAGGGTAATGTCTTCTCTATTTCTAAACAACATCGTCGGTTGAGTTAACAACAACCTACCACCTTCTATTATTTTATCTATTAAACTTTTAAATTCCATTACCCGTTTGCGAATTTTCCAATCTTTTTATTAAGCATGTTTGGCTTACCATTTTGTTTACCATATGCGTCAACATCATATGTTTCATTAACATCTATCAATCCTTCTTCTGCAACATATAGCCTTCCTTTTCCAGCATTAAACATTGATTCAATATCGGTTTTATCTCTTGGTCTACCAGGTTGCAGTTTAATTGTAACCTTTAATTTAGTAGGAAAGTCTTCATAACCTAAAGGACCCATTAATTCAAAGTCAGCGTCTTGCATTGCTAAGTTACCAATAACTGCAATAGGGTTAAGTGGATTTCCAATTGTTAAATGCCATTGTCCAGTTGCTTCACCTGTTAAAAGCGCAGCTGCAATTTGACCACCTTGGGGACCACCTAATAATTTCATCGCTCCACCTCCTAATACATTATTTAATATATTACTATCTCCTCCCTTTAAAAGGTCTTTAAATCCTCCGGTTATTGTTTTACTTAAATCTTGTACAATACTTCCAAAAAATCCTTTTAAATCTCCTGATTGTAATTTTTTAAGATCTCCAAGTGGCTTTCCTTTTTTACCACCTCCTGTATATCTAACTGCACCTCCCCAAAAAGGAGCTTGATTAGAAGTTAATACTAGCATATTAGCTAATACATCTAACATTGCAACTTTAGGACTAGTGTTAGGAATACCTTTCATATCAAACATAAAAGTCAAACTAAATTCTTGAGACCATTTTAAGCCTTTTTCTCTAATTTGTACAGAGTCTATTACATTTAAAGGTACTAAAGAATGATTAGGATATGTTTGTTTAATAGGATCCCAGTTTTCACCTTGTTGTTGTCTTCTATAAGTTGAAGCAGCACTCTCTCCTCTTATTCCACCTTGAACATTTTGGCTCATTGGAAAACTATCTAATGCACTACCTACCATACCTCTATCTCTACTTTGACTATTAATTTCTTGCAATTCAGCTTTAGCTTCTTTCCAATTAAAACCTACACTAAATTTTAGTATTTCATTTAAAGTATTACCAATTTTAGGACTCATCCAAGTTACTGCAGTCGCAAGAGCAGGTTGATGAGAATCATATGATCTTCCATCAGCGTCAAAAGTCTTTGGTGAAATAATATTATCTTCAACTGGGAATGCAAATCTCCTTAAAGTTAATAAATGATTGTTTGGTATCTTACCATAATGTTCACAGTAAACAAAGTCAGCCATTTTATATTGATAGCCATCTGATTTTTGTGTTTTACCACACTCTTCTATAATAATTTTTGCAGTCGGATTTAAAAGACCCTTTGAAGTTGCATTTAGCTTTAAACTTTTATAAGATTTAAAATCATATCCACCTTGAGTAGGAGCTCCTCTATATTTTAACAAACTCCAATTATTAACAGCGCTTCTAGGAGCTTTACCTTCACTCACCCTTTTACCTTTATCTAAATTGTAAGTAGCAGATTGAGATTCTGTGTTATATGCACCTTCTGTTTGTTTAGATAAATCGGTTTCAACAACACCAGGCCTATCTGTTGTCGGAGGAGCTGGTTTTTTAGGATTATTCTTTGCACCTGGTATAATCTTTGGACTAGCCTCTTCAATCCCTGCTTCTATATTTTCATAAATGAAGTCTCCAAATTCTGTAGTTTTCTTATAAACGTATTTGGCACCCTCCTTAGTAGCATCAATTGCAGTCGTTAAACCCATGTAGTATTGTGTATTTTTATTTATATATCACTTAAAGTTTAGACGTGTTTGTCTAAATCTCTAATGTCAGTGGATGCAAGAAAATCATTCCACCATTTATCTGATTGAGGTGACCGTTCGCCAAAGAACTTTTT
>VMHT01089003.1_pt1 | contig 11114 bp, 4 predicted proteins | sample 4693611 | NCBI WGS metagenome assembly VMHT01 (sample SAMN12280063, study PRJNA550983) | marine metagenome | isolation source: seawater sampled from same location over 5 years 0.02-0.2 micron viral filtrate | place: USA: collected off the coast of southern California halfway between the port... ... | reverse complement strand
CAAGCTTTGCCATTGTTACAGCATTGTCTGCTATCTTAGCTGTAGTAACTGCTGCATCAACTACCTCAGATGTACCAACAGAGTTGTCAACCATCTTAGCAAGTGTGACAGAGTTATCAGCTAGTCTAGCAGTATCTACACTACCATCTACAAGTTCAGCAGTTCCGACAGAATCATCTGCCATTTTAGATAGTGTTACTGAGTTGTCAGCTAAGTGTGCATTATCTATAGACCCATCCACATAGTGTTCGGAGTTTATAGAGTTATCTGCTATCTTAGTTCCGTCTACAGCATCAGCTATAATTTTAACACCTGTTACTGCATTGGAAGCTAAAGCTGTTGCATCTACTGAACCGGCAGCATAGTGCTCAGTATCAATAGAATCAGCAACATAGTGTTCAGAGTTGATACTATCATCTGCTATCTTTGTACCATCTACGATGTCTGCGGCTAAGTGAACTCTGTCAACAGACCCATCAGTATAGTGCTCAGAGTTAATAGCATTATCAGGTATTTTTGTACCATCAACTGCATCATTAGCTATCATACCTGTCGCAACAGTACCAGTGTCACCTGTAGTAACAACAGTACCTGTTACGTTAGGAAATGTAATTGTTCGATCCGCTGTAGGGTCAACAACCTTAATAGTTGTTTCATGAGCATCTGCTGTAGCACCTTCAAATACTAGGTCTGCCTGTGTATCTAAAGTTAGATTACCAGTCATCGTACCACCAAGGGCACTTATCGCACGAGCTCCAACCTCTTGTGTTTTGTATAGGTTTTGTGTAAAGTTGTCGTTAAGATCTTCTGACTTAATAGCTGATCCAGCATAAAATGTTGCTGTTAAAGTGTCAACACCAGTTTCTCTAAATATTTTGATTTTGGCTCCGTTTGTAGGAGCAGTATTAAATTGTAAAGTCGTTGCTGTGGGCAATGTAAATGCCGTAGTTTCGACTGCATCAAGACTTGCTTTAATGTCTGATGTCTTAAGATATGGAAATGTAAAGGAGAAGGTAGCTGCACTACCATTACCTGTGTATTCATTTTGTATAACAGCACTCATAGTTGCTATTTCCTCATGTTAAGTAAATTTTCGGTGGCTTGTACTTTGTTACTTACACCTATAGCACCTTTGACATCTCCTTGTTTCATTAAGAAGTTAGCGTTTTGCTGGTGTAATATAACGTTTGCTATGTTGGGTTGTTCACGTAGCAATTTAATCTCTGCTATCTTTTGTGCGTTTTTGACAACGTTATTAATAGCATTAAAGATAGGTAAGTCTTCTGTATCTAATGTGATTAGCTCACTATTCTTACCACCTTTTCTATGTTCTCGTAAAACAGCTATGTCATCTTGAAACTTCTTGCTTTTAAAGATACGCTCAAGTTGTCTCCACATTTGCTGTTCTCCTATGTATTTATATATCAGTTCTCTTTCTTGTGGTTCGTATTCGTAAGATCCTGTAGAATCTTTCTTTAACATAGACAAGCCATTATAACCTATCTGACGTAATTGCTCTCTCCAAGGCTCGTTTGTACCGCTTACACCCATAGGACTGAGTGCGTTAAGAGTACGTAAGAATGGATTATCAATATCGTTTACAGGCTTACCTGTCCAGATGTCAATTTGTTCTGGCATTGTGCTAGACAAGAAAGGTATTCTTGATTTTATGTATCCGCCTACATCGTCAGTTGCTATATCTTTTAATGTAGAATCAATAGCTTTATTTATAACACCTATAGTAGCACTAGAAGGTATTAAACTAAATGTACTCTGACCTACCTTTCGATATAGTCCACTCATATCTCCGTTAATAAAAGCTATAAGAGGTTCTAGACCTTGTAGTGGTGTTTCGTTTAAGAATGTAGCAGCTATAGTCCAGCTAAGTTTAGCTTGTAGACTCTGTAAGAATGATTCATCCATGTCATTAGCATAGTATGCAACATCACCCATCATAGCAAGTACTTGTTCTACACCGGGTATACCTTTGTAAGATACATAGACATCATTGTCTGTGCCGGGTATAGGCATTCTAATTGTCTTAGGTTCATAACCCATCTGTGTACGCTCTTTGTTTCTACGTGAGGCATTGTAGTGTCCATTACCACGTATACCACCAGACATCGCATAAGACTGTAGTGATGATACAAGCATACCACTAAAAATTAATCTACCTGTATATTCAGCACGTAAGTTTTCCCATATAACTCTAGCTTGAGGTGTGTTAGCCATGTTTATACCATGCTCTAATAATGCCTCTGCTATCTCCTCATCTGTCTTAGCATATATAGTTTTACTATACTTACTAATACCGGGTATAAGAGATATAGGTGTATAAGATGCAGCTACCTTCATGTAGTTACTCGCTGTACGAGGAAACATCATAAAGTCCTTAAGTATAGGATAAGCTGTTGTTGCTTGGTTAACATAGTTAGCTACACCATCATCTAGGTTTAGCTGTACTTCACCAGCAAATTGTCTTACAACATCGTCACGTATTAATCCGTCAGCATCAAACATTTTATCATAATGCTGTTTCTCTGCTTTTAATATTTCAGTCCAGTCAGCAAAACCTTTGTCACTAAACACATCATCATACGCTTTCATACGTGAGTAATAGTGTGCTAAGTGTACACCAGTAAACTGATCTGGAAAAACCATAGCTGTCATACCATAGCGTAACGCAGGGTGTGCACCCATTTGTTTCAGACCTATAGACATATCAAGCTGTATAAGCTTACCAATATTACCTTCTTTTTCATACAAAGGACGCATGCCCTCCATAATCTCCCAAGTCTTATCAGTCTTAAACACAAAGTCCTTACGATATGCTTTAATCATAGTCGCTGGATCTTTATGTGCTTTTTTCATCATCTCAAATGCGTCATGCAAAGCACGTCTATTAGTCTCAAACACAGCACCATTGTAAAATAGTGTACGTTTAAAACCTTCAAAGCCGTCTTGATAACCATAGAAACCATGACCTAGTAATGAAGTAATAGGTTTTAGTACTAACTGTGCACCATTACCTACAGCAGCTCTAAATGCAGATAGACCAGATAATACATTGTTATATCTGACTGCCCATGCACCTCTAGCAAACAGGTTCATAGATTTAGGATCAGGACTTTTAACTAGACCTATAGGAGTTATTTGACTTGCAGCCCACTTGTATAGTTTAGCTAGGCTATCTACATCACCGTTAGTATGTGCAAACGCATCCACTAATGGACGTAATGCTTCTGGATTAGTCTTCTTAAGTTTTTTAAGTTCTTTTGTAAATCTTTTGTTTCTAGCGTGTATAGAGTTTTCTGCCTGTTTAAATTCAGTAAGTAATGTTTCTATTGCTTCATCAACATTACTGGGAGGTACTTGGTCAAACCAGTTTTTATTACGTAACTGCCAACCAGATATATACTTGTTAAGTGCATACTCATCCATTAAAAAGTATAGCTTGTCAAGTATATTATCCATAGCACGGTTCTCATCTATGACTGGGCTCAGTTCACTTACAGCTTCGGCTATACTCGCAGCTTCTCTACCGATAGAGTCCATTGCTCTAGCAGATGCTTTAGTTACATCTCTGCCTAAGAATCTGTCAACAAGTTCACGCATAGCAAATGCAGCTGCTCTAGCTTGTTCTTCGTTAATAACTTCAATTTTAAACTTACCCATCAGAAGATTTTTTACGTCTCTGTTTTCTAGGAATAGGTTTTTTACGTCATCAACAGTAGACAGTGGATCTACAATATCGTGATAGATACCCCATGCTGCTGCGTTCATTTCTTTAGCAGTAATTCTAACACCATCTACAAGAGCATTAAATCTACCAGCATCTCTACCAGCCTCTGCTACACCCATTACAGCACCACGTGACTTTGGTCCTACCATAAGACCTTTGTTTAACATGGAATCTGTGATAACAGGAGCAGGGTCGCCTTTAGATGTACCTTGTTTAATAGCTGTACTATCAGCCATGTTACGAGCTACATTACCAGCATTAGGTACTGTACGAGCTTTCTCTGCATCATCAAATAAGTTAGGAGATATATCAGGATCTATACCTAGATCTAACTCTAACTGTTCTATGTCTAGTTTCTTAGCAGTTGCAGCTGCATTAGTTTCTATTGCTACAGTTGCATCACTTCTACGCTGTACATCATCTATTGTGTCAATAATACCTAGCTCGTTTTCAATTCTAAGTTTTTCATCAATTAGAGCTCTTTCAGTTTGTGAACCTATAACTTTTTTCTTACCAGTGTTAAGAGCTAGAACTTCATCTATTTCTGCTAGACGTATAAGTTTATCGTTGTCTCCACCTAACTTTAACTGTGTCTGTTTGTACTGAGCAGCAGTTTCATCAAGTGGCTCCATCCAACCCATGGTCTTGTTACCATTCTTGACATCAACAAATGCACCTAGAACATTACCTAATATAAGTAATGGTCCATTTTCTAGCATAGTTCTGGCTTTACGTATACCCGGACTATCAGAATCTTTTGTTTTAAATATTTCAGGTATTGGTAATACACCTTTTGGTCCGAATGCTTTAGGTGCTACTTCTGCAAGTGTAGTAAGTGCAGTAGCTTCTTCTGAAGTATCACTAAGACCTACAATAGCAGTATCAGTAATACCGTTTGCAGCTAGCATAGCCCCCATTCTTTTAAACCAACCAGTGCTAAATCTTGCAGCTTGTGGAAAGTATCTACTAGCAGCGGCTGTTGATAAGTTACCACCAACAATAGCTGGTAATAGTATAGAAGATATTTTACGTATCTGTTGATGTGCTGGATTATCAAACTTAGTGTTTGCATCCCACCAGTCATCAAACTTGTTACCACCCGGTACAAGTGTACCTATAGCATCTGTAATAAAATCTACACCACCAGTACCCATAGCTGCCATACCACGCATAGCTTCACCAGTATAACCGTCAAAGACTTCTAGTGCATTAGGTTGTGAGTTCTGTTCTCTTAACTGTTCAGTCGACATATTATAATACTTTGAGTTAAAGTCTTCACGTAACTTATCACGCTCATCACTCTGACCCATTCTAAACCAAGTATTATACTCATCTAGCATCTTGTCTTCATTATCTTGTACGGATAAATCAACAGAGCTGTTTCCATACTTAGCACCAAATGCAGATGGAAACTTACCTCCAGTTGGTTGTACTTGATTAGGTTGTGCTTCTAAAACACCAGCATCTAATTCTTCTGTTGTTATAGGCTCTGCTGTAGCAAGCAGTTCACCATCTTCAATTAGTTCTTCTTCGTTCATAGTGCATCTTCTCTAACAAGTTCTCCATTTTTGTAAGCCCCTATCATATATTTAAGTGCGTCGACCTGTCGCATTGGACCTCCAGCTGACCTTGCAGCATCATACATAGTTGGCGGTATAAATATACCTTCTTTTTTATACTGTTCGTTATTTCTAAGTTGCTCATTTATGTATTTTCTACCATCAAAATTCTTAAACTTACGTTCAAGTAATCTAAGATTTTCTGGCATAGTAATAACATCTTGACCTTCTCGTATAGATACAGCTACATTTTCTAAGTCTGTAGTAGATATAAGATTTAAGTTTTTAGCTTTCACTGAGTTTAGTATTTGTGGTAATGTTCTACCATCATTTAAGTTTACATCACCGTTCTGGCTAAAATCTACAGCACTGTTAGGTAGTGAACCATTATAGAATTGTGTAAATAGTATTGTATTAGTACCACTTGACGCAGCATCTATACGTCTAAATATACCACTACCTATATATGTCTGATCTCCTACTACGTCTTGAGTTTTATCTTTAGCTAAGTCTAAAATAAACTTTTCTGTTTCTTTTCGACGTAACTCCGGCTCTTCTATACCAGCAAATCGTTTGTTAAATAAATGATAATATAATTGTTTAGTTGCAGCTATAGTTCTATCAGCATTATCGTTTGCATCACCTGATAAACTAAAACTGTTGGCTGCTAAATCTTTAACAACACTACTTGCAAAACTATCTATATTTTCATCAAAGTCAACACCATGTGATTCAATAAGTGCGTTAGTAGTTTCTAAAAATGGTGTAGCACCTACTATATTATTTACTTGTGTTTCACTTAAACCATCAAGTAATGATACAAACTCATTAACATCATTTTGTCTGATAGCTTTCATAACTTGAGCTACAGTTGCTTTATTATTTTCAGTTGTTTGTACATGTAATAACTTTGCAGCTCTAGCTTGTGCGTTAGGATTACCTTGATTGCTAAAGTATGCAGCTACTAATTTAGCTGTACCTTCATCACCTTCAAATGCACCCTCTCTGTTTTGTTGATCTATTTCAAATGTTTTACCAGTATCTTCTGATTCATTTAATGCTTCGTTAACTTGCTTCAGTGCTTTAAAATTAGATGTCCACTGTTCTTTAATACGTTGTACCATAGATGGGTTTTTTGTCATCCATGCTTCACGTTTAGTATTACCCGGGCTGATAGGAGATAGCCATATAAGCTGTTCGTTTTTAAACTTCTGCCAATCAGTTGCATAAGTCTTAGAAGTAGCCATTTCTGTTAATACAGTCTCAGCTGCTTCCATAGCATTTACAGTACCATAGTGTGATACAACAGCACCACTCTTTGTACGTGTATAACCTGTCATGTATGTAGATACTAACTGGTCAAAACTATCTTGACTTCTTACAGCTGTATGATTTTCTTTATCTGTTCTAAGTTTTTCTTCGTATATAGCTAACTTAGATCCTAGTACAGCAGTAGCCTGTTGTTTTGACCCTTCTTCTTGAAACATCTTTTGTATAGATATTCCAGCGTTAGTCATAGGCTCGATACCGTATTGAGCTAGTATCTCTTGAGCACGAAACTCATAAAGACCTCCCATGTCGTATGGGTTTTTAGCTAGATCATTCTCGCTTATGTATGCTTTTAAGTCAGCTACGTGAGCTGGTAAATCATTCTGTATTCTGTTAGTTACAAGCTTCTGAAAGTAGTAACCGTTACCACGAAACGCATCTCCTAAATAATCAGACTCTTCTAGATTACCAGTAGATATAGCTTCGTTACGTTTGTCTTGTAATCCGTTTACAGCTTCCTCGTTCATTGTATACATCTGTGCTTCAAATGTATCAAATGCACCAGCAGCATCTAGTTCACGATACTGCTCCATTCCGAATTGTATGTCGTTAAACTTCATCAATCCAGAGGCAAGGTTGCCTAAGTTTTTAGCAAGTGTTGGTGATAGTGTGGACCACATTTTAGCTTCAGCTTCTTTTTGTTTAGCTAAAGATCTTTTGTTTTCTATGTCACGCTTTGCCATTAGCTGGTGGTTTTCATATTCCAGCTTTTGTCTATTAACTTCTAGCTTCTGTATTGAATCTCTATTACTTTGTTCATTTTTAAAACTTCTCCGTAGATCAGTTAAGTTAGATTCATCAAGTTGCTTTTGCCTTGCACGTTGTTCTTTCAAGGCGTTGATTTCAATATCAGATTGAAGCCGTAAGTTCTGTAACTCTGCGGCTCCACTGATAGTTAAGTTTTGAAAACCACCTCCTTGGAGTTGTTTCTTAAAACCTTTTGCCATTAGTATCCTTTGTATGTAGCGTATGAATTAAATGCACCGCCTATAGATCCAGCAATACTACTGATAGTACTACCCCATACTCCGCTAGCTGCTGCACCGGGAGATGCCATAGCTCCTAAGACTGGCTTAGGTCCAAAGTCATAATCTCCATATACCCGTGGATACATGTAAGTTGCTTGTGGTGTTGGTAATGGTTCTATTGGCATTGGTAATATACCGGGATCTAACATTTTTGCAGCATATGCTCGTAAGTCTGCTGCTGTTCTTTCCCTGCCTATAGACTCTATTGCAAAGTCAGTGTTAGCTGAGGCATTAAGCATCTGTGCATTTAACATAGAAATTTTACTTCCATATGATAATGCTGTGGTAGCTGCTAGCTTGTCTGCTGTTCTACCTGTAACTCCTCGTGCTCGTATTGCACCTTCTTTCATTAAAGAATCTATATATGCTTCGTTAGCATCGTATGCTGCCTCTTGTTCTACTTCGGCTAACTTTGCTAACTCTTGTTCTCTACCCCTTACGTGGGCTTGTTCGTTCAGTGTAAGCTGATCTGCATAGATCTGGTTAGATCTTTGAAACTGTTGTTGATTAGATGCTTGTTGTCTATTTCTAATTTGTAGATCGTAGTTATACTGTCTTAAATTAGTTGCATCTCTAAATCCAGCTAGCTTACCTTCTTGTTCTGCTTTAAGTTCTATCTCTTGTACCAGATAATCTCGTTGTGAGAGTAACTGGTCTTTCTTCATTTCCCATGCTTCGGTGTCATATTCCAGCTGTCTTTGTGTAGCATCATTCTGCAAATTTGCTTGCTCACGTGCTGCACCAGCTGCTTTACTTCCACCGATAAGAGAACCGGCAGTGCTGATTAACGCACCACCTATTATTGCTCCTATCATTAGACCCTCTTATAAAATCTAGGTGAGTATATTCCTTCCCACATCATAGAGTTGAGAGCGACTGGGAATGGTGTATCATTAAATAATCTTAATGTAAAGTTTTCTGTTTTTTGGTGTATAGGTAATGTAAATACTGTCTGATCTGCAATCGGTACATCGTTTGCTAGGTACTGGTCAGCAGTGATAACAGGGTTAAGACTATACCATTCATCAAGATAAATGAGTATAGTAGCATTATTTGCTGGTGCTGAACTAAATACAATTTTAGGTAGAGCACCTGATCTGTTAACTGTAAATGCTGTCTGTACTACATTATTTACTTTTACTTTTACTTGGTCATCATCTATATAACTTAAGTCATCATCAATCCACGGAAACTCTACAGTAGATCCATCTCCTGTATACTCTCGTTTACCTTGACGTATACCTTTAGACTTAAGTTTAAAGCCCATAACTCCTGATAATCCTACAGCAAACTTCATGCGTGCTATAGTTAGGTTAGCAGAAAAGTCAGACTTAGTAAGTGCATCGTCTACTTTAAAATATGTTTTAGGTAATATAATATCAAAGTCAAATTTATATCCGACTATAACATCACTTGCTATACTTGTCAGGTTTTTAAATGGTACTTTAAAATATGTGTTACCGCTCTCGACAACACGTTCTGGAGATATAGTAAATCCAGACTCAATAAAGTTACCTGTAGCTGTAGTACCTTTAATAATTAGTACTGGTGTTAGGTTAGTAGCATCGTTGTATGGTATAAAACATTTGCTAAAGTTACCAGCTGTGTCAAATGTAACAGAGCTAGCTGTAGCATATAAGTCTATACAAGGATTAATCTTTTTACCTTCGTTGTTAACAATGATAGCATCCTGTGGACTCTGACTTAAACTTGCTTTAGTTAGTGTAAACTGACTACCCTGTTTTGTTACAGCGTAAAAGTCATCAGAGTCAGCAGCCATAGCTTGTACTGTACCGGGTGCTTCCCAGTTAAACCATGCTTGTACTAGATTCTTTTCTCCATCATTATATGTACGAAAGAAATATATGTATCTAGAAGCTTGTCCAGACATAGCAATAAACTGGTTCTGAGGACTAGCTATCAGTGTATCTACTGTAGCTGGAACCCACTCGTTTACAACTCTACCTATGTCAAGTACAATAGGGTTATCGTTTTCTCCTCTTGTTACCATACCAAATATTCTGGTGTAACTAGGAGTCTTACTAATAAAGTTGATAGTTGTACCCATATCAACTGGATCTATAACTGTATCCATCTCATAGTTAGAGATAGCACGAATAGATGCTTTAGCTGGTGTAAGTATACCATCAGCAGCTGCCATCAAAAACTGTTGGTTAGCACTAAATAGTATCAAACCCTGTGTAGTAGGTATAATACTGTGTAACGCAGCTGGTCGAATAGTAGATGCTCTAAGGTCAATAGGGTCTGCATCTGTAACTGTTTGAGCTGATGTATGATAGAAGTTAAAAAACTCCTTTGACTGGCTCATAGACACATTGTCAGATGACAAGAATCCTAATCTATTATTATGAAAAAATGACTGTTGTATCTTTTTACCTATAAAACTAGGGTGTGAGTTAGTTTCATCATCACCTACGTTTCGAGTTATCCATGTTACACGCTGAAAAGTAAAAGCATTTGTGCCTGTATTTATCAGCTCATGCGGCATAGTAGTATTATCAAGTCCTGTTGATACATTAGGAGCTATACCTTCTGACCAAAATCCCGGTCCAGATGTACCGTTGTCTGCTGTATACTTCATAAAGAATGAAGATGTTGTAGCACCACTGTTAAGTATTTTAACTACATGACCATTCTTAGATTCGTTAGGTAGTTCAGCTAGTGTAGCAACTTGGTCTTGAAATACACCAAGTTTGTTTGCATTTGTACCACCTGTACCTGTCAAGGTAAAAGCTGAAGTACGTGATAAGTGTAAACTGTCTGATAGTTTAGTTACTGTTAGACCAGATATATTAAAGTTATCTATATTAGTCTTCATAGTTGTCAATACAGCAGAATAATCATCACTATTTTGTGACGTAAATGTAGTAGTTTGACCGGCTACTGTAATACTGTAGGGTATCAAGTTTGCGTCACCTATCAGTTTGATAGTACCCTGTGAGTTTGCAGTGAATGAAGGTGCTGCTGTTACAGCTGCTACCTTTGTCTTGTTAGTTACAACACTAACGTCTTGTACAGTCAGTACATCATAATCTGTACGTACTCCTGTAAGGTACGCCTGTGCCCCTGTACCGTACGTAATAGAGGCAGATGCACCAGTTACAGCATTCCATATGGCAATGGCTCCTGTAGAGCCTCCTGACGCTGGTGTGATACATCCTATGTACCTCTCTTCTTCTGTTCTAGATATGTAGAACCATTTTGAGTTATCGTATGTAGTGCCTGTACCTAGATTAGCAATCCATTGAAATCCGGGTCTCTTAGTAAGTCCAAAGGTTGGATCTGGGTATCCGTTAAGACACTCTTCTACCTGACCGGGAAGTTTCTTATCATCTGATTGTCTAGATACACCACCAAGGTAGTTGTCAACTCTTTGTGTTACTGCTGGCATTATCTTTGTAAAGCGTGAAATGGTTGATAGCTTTCATAGTAGTT
>VMHT01050862.1_pt1 | contig 11117 bp, 6 predicted proteins | sample 4693611 | NCBI WGS metagenome assembly VMHT01 (sample SAMN12280063, study PRJNA550983) | marine metagenome | isolation source: seawater sampled from same location over 5 years 0.02-0.2 micron viral filtrate | place: USA: collected off the coast of southern California halfway between the port... ... | reverse complement strand
TGCTGGTGACGAAGGTAAACTATTTGGCTCTGTTGGTACTCGTGACATCGCTGATGCAATCACTGCAGCTGGCGTTGAAGTACAAAAAGCAGAAGTTAAACTACCTACTGGTACTCTTCGTGAAACTGGTGAGTATGACATCGACTTACAACTTCACTCTGACGTTATCACTTCAATCAAAGTGATCATCATTGCTGAAGCGTAATCGCTGACGTATTTGAAAAAAGCCGCTCCTAGAGCGGCTTTTTTTTTGCTCTAAATTTTTGTTCGATACTTAAAGATCAATAGCAATCCGCATAGATGATTGCCCACCCAGAAGGTGCTGGCAAGTTTCCTAGCAAAGCGTGGGAATACAGGAATGGCCGTTGCTTTTTAAATTCCCAGAGTGAAGCTTGCCAGACCTTCCCGAAGGGCGAGTTTAAAATATCCCTACCCTCACTCCACGTCGCGACGCCTAATTAACGATGGGTGTAAGCAAATATGTCCAGCGCCGACAAATGGCGTATTTTTGAGGTCCACTCATCTGCGATAAATAACGTTTTTTAAACGGTATTTAAACAAAATGTTAATAATCGCTGAAATTCTTAGTGTCATGGCTTTAAACTTTTTCTGTCATTCCTGCGACCTATAGTAAACCAAACAATAAAAAGCATAAGTGCCATATTATGGACATCACTAAACAAGCAATAAAAAACGCGACTGGGGTAGGTATCGGAATAACACTGCTGGTATTTTTAGGGCTATATAGCCTGTTTAATTTACCTGTACAGCTGTTTCCTGACATTGAAAGACCGAATATTAACATCCAGACCTCTTGGCGCGCTGCTTCGCCTCAAGAAATCGAATCTGAGATCATTGAGCCTCAAGAGGAAGTGCTGCAAGGGATCCCTGGCCTTGAGTCGATGAATGCATGGGCAAACCAAGGTAATGCGTGGATTAATCTAGAGTTTGGTTTAGATACGGACATGCAGAAAACGCTCATTGAAGTGATTAGCCGCATGAATCGCGTACCGCCACTACCTCGCGATGCCTTGTCCCCTAATATTATGCTTGCTGGAAGTGGGGGAGACGCCCCCGCTTTGACCTACTTTTTTCTTCAGCGCCTTCCGGGCAATCCAAACGAAATTAATACCTATGTAACCTTTTTTACCGATGTCATTAAACCTCAGCTTGAATCCATCCCGGGCGTTGCAAGGGCGCGTATGGAAAGCGGGGTTGGCGGCGTTGAGGAGTTTCAAATTGTTTTCGACCCGTTTAAAGCGGCGCAGTTAGGCATTGACCTAACGGCAGTTGCCAACGAGTTGGGGCGTGCGAATGATATTTCAGGTGGCTTTGTCGATGTGGGCAGAAGACGCTATACCCTGCGTTTTGAAGGTCGCTACGAGCCTACGCAAATGGGTGAAATGATCCTCGAATGGCGAGACGGCAGCCCTATCACGCTAAATGACATTGCCGAAATTAAAATCACCCGCGCTGACGGTGCAAACTACAGTGTACAAAACGGCAATCCGGCTATATCTATTCGCGTAGACAGACAAAACAACGCCAATGTTTTAGCTACCTTAGAAGCCGTAAAAGCAAAAGTTGCACAAATAAACGAACAGGACTTGGCCCCTGAACAGTTAGTAATGGCGCAAAGCTTCGATGCCTCAGTGTTTATCTATAGAGCGGTGCAGCTAGTTACCAGCAATTTATTTATAGGCGTGCTGCTTGCCATTGCCGTGCTTTGGCTCTTTATGCGCCAGCTGCGGGCAACGCTCATTGTGGCATTGGCCATTCCTATCTCACTACTTAGCACTTTTGTGGTGCTTCAACTTACCGGTCGCTCGCTCAATATCATTTCACTGGCAGGACTCGCCTTTGCGGTAGGTATGGTGCTAGATGCCGCTATTGTCGTGCTGGAAAACATTGTAAGAACGCGCAAGAGCGCCGAAGCCGAAATCGAAAATAAAGACCCAAATTCACAAACGCACATGGAGGATTGTGCCCATCGGGGAACGAAAGAAGTGTTTGGTGCCCTCATGGCGTCAACAGCCACCACCGTTGCTATTTTTATTCCCGTCATGTTTTTGGAAGATGTTGAAGGGCAATTGTTTGCTGACCTCGCTCTTACCATTGCCATTGCAGTGTGTATGTCGCTAGTGGTTGCGGTAACGGTATTGCCCGTCGTTGCCGCTAAATACCTTAATGGCAACATGCCAGCTGATAGCTTACAGCGGGTATGGACTAAGATAACCCGCGCTATTATGTCGCTATCAAGTACGCCGCTTCGCCGCCTTGTATTAGTCATAACACTCATGGGCGTGCCTATTACAGGTAGTGTTTTGCTTATGCCTTCCATGGATTATTTGCCGCCCGTAAAACGCGATGCCGTTGACGCCTTCTTAAGTTTGCCTGCGGGTGCCAGTGAAAACTTTATTAGTGAAGAAGTGATGCCAATTATCGTTGAGCGACTGCAGCCCTATATGGACGGAGAAAAGCAGCCAGCGCTGAAAAACTACTACATTATCACGTGGCCAAATGGCGGAAATTTGGGTGTGCGCGCTAAAGATCAGTCTAAGGTCAAAGAGTTAGAAGCCATTGTTCGCGATGAAATTTTAAAGGATTTGCCGGATACACAGACCTTTTCACAACAAGGCAATTTGTTCGGCGGCTTTGGAAACGGTCGCTCAATCGACATTCATCTTCAAGGTACCGACCAAGCCATGCTCGGCATCGCTGCGCAAGCAGGTTTAGATAAATTGAGAGAAGTTTTTCCTAACGCGAATGCGCGTTCGAATCCACCTCTAGAGCAAGCCGAACCAGAGCTTCGCTTCTACCCTAATGACAGCCGAATGATGGAAGTCGGGTTAAATCGCGGCAGTATGGGGAACCTGGTACGTGCCATGGGTGATGGTATGTATGTGGGGGAGTACTTCGATGGCACCAAGCGCATGAATATTATCTTCCGCTCAGCCCCCTGGTTTACACCCGAAGACTTAAATAGCACGCCAGTCATGACGCCATCAGGCGAGGTGGTGCAATTAGGCGAACTGGTAGGTATTGAAAGAGCCGTAGGGCCAAGTCGTATTCAGCGCATTGATGGTCGAAGAACCCTCACGCTAAACGTAAATCCGCCAGAGGGTATGAGTTTAGAAGAAGCAATGAAAGTGATTACCTCTGAGGTTGAACCTGCCATTATGGCCATGATGCCTACCGATGGCGCTATTAATTATGGTGGTAGCGCGGATAGCTTAAAAGGCGCTATTGCCTCGATGGCTGATAACTTTCTTTTTGCCATGGTGTTGCTACTGCTGTTAATGGCGGGGTTGTTTAAATCGTTAAAAGACAGCGTGCTGGTAGTACTTTCTATTCCGCTAGCCACGGTGGGCGGGGTGATTGCTATTCGTATCATGAACATCTTTACCTTCCAGCCCATGGACCTGTTAACCATGATTGGCTTCATTATTTTGCTAGGGCTTGTGGTGAACAATGCCATTTTACTCGTGCATCAGACTCGTATAGGAGAGCAAGAAGGGCTGACCCGTGATGACGCGGTAGAACAAGCAATCAAACTACGTTTACGGCCTATCTTTATGAGCACGCTGACTTCAATCTTTGGCATGCTGCCCCTGCTGTTGCTACCAGGTGCAGGCAGCGTTATTTACCGAGGTCTTGCGGCTGTTATTGTGGGAGGAATGACGGTGAGTACCATATTCACCTTGCTATTACTGCCTACCTTGCTGCGTATGACGGCTTCAAAGTCACCTGTAAATATACTCAAACCCCTGGCCGAGCGCATAGAGAGCACCGGCGCTTCGCCGACTACCTCATCCACCGTAAAACAAAATAAATACAACGATCATGTGTAAGGAAAAGACAACCATGAAAGCAATGACTTCTACTCTCGCCCTTAGTGTGTTTGCCTTATTTGCAAGCAGTGTATCGTTGAGCGCACACGCGCAGGATAGCAAGCAACCACCGCCGGTGCTGGTTCAAATAGATGAAGCCAGAGAGCAAGCGATTTCACAACTAACCTGGGTTCCTGGAACGGTACTAAGCGTTATCGATGCAAACCTTGCTTCTGAGGTAGACGGTCGCATCACTTGGATGGCAGATGTAGGTGATGTGGTGAAAGCGGGGGAGCCTTTAATTAAAGTCGACGATACTCGCTTAAGCATTACCCGCAATCAAAATGCCTCAAATATTGCCAGATGGCAGTCGCAGGTTGAACTGTTTACCAAACGACTCGGGAGGTACAAAAACCTTCAGGCCAGTCAAAACACGTCCAGAGGCGAGTTAGAGGAAGTGGAAGCAGACTTAGAGAATGCTAAGCAGGAGTTAGCGCAAGCCAAATTGGATTTAGAATTCACCGAATATCAGATAGCACAAAGCAGTATTCGTGCTCCCTTTGCGGCTTTGGTGGTTGAAAGGCTGCAGTCGCCGGGCGAATACACTGGGGTAGGGCAAACCCTGCTTCGCGTGGTAAACCCTGATAGCGTTGAAGTTCAGGTGCGCGCACCACTCAACGTATTACCCTATATTGCTAACGGCATGAGCGTTAGCGTTCACAATAACGTGAACCAAGTAGAAGAATCTATTCGTGCCATTGTACCGGTAGGCAACAGTACATCGCGCACGATGGAGCTACGAATTGCCATCAACCCCGGTGACTTTCCTATAGGCAGTGCAGTGCGCGTGGCGTTGCCTAGCAGCGATACTCATGATGGTGTCACCATACCCCGCGATGCACTGGTACTAAGAAAGTCGGGCACCTTTATCTATCAGCTCAATGAAAATAATGAAGCGGAGCAGGTTAAGGTGACAACCGGGGTGGGCATGGGCGATAGAATTGAAGTGTTTGGCGATGTGAACCCGAAGCGCTCGGTTGTGGTGAGAGGAGCTGAACGCCTGCGTGCAGGCCAGAAAGTACGTTACAACAATGAGCGTGAGTCTTTGACAGCGAAGAACTGAGAGAATTGTAACAAATGTAAAAGTGCTATCCATTTAGACTAAAGTTAATGAGAATGTTTCTTATTTGTAATTGTTGATTATCAAATGGAGACATCCTTGAAAAAGTTAGTTTTAGCCAGTGCAGTATGCACGCTATCCAGTCCAGTAGTATTTGCGCAATCCCTAGAAAGCCAGAATGAAGAAACCAAGTCTATAGAGCGAGTTGCTGTGGTAGGCGCAGCAACTAACTTGAGCATTACTGCCGAGGATATTGAGCAGTTTCAGGCAAACGATTTAGCTGACGTTTTTAGAGAGTCTCCGTCGGTCAGCGTTGGCGGTTCAGTAGGTGTAGCACAGAAAATCTTTATCCGTGGACTAGAAGATGCCTACCTGAATGTAACCGTAGATGGCGCGCAACAAACCTCAACCCTATTTCACCACATAGGCCGCGTGACGCTAGATCCCGATCTTTTGAAGCAAATCGATGTGCAGGCTGGTGCAGGTGAAGCAACCAGTGGCCCAGGTGCCATTGGTGGTTCAATCCGCTTTAAAACCAAAGATGCGCAAGATTTATTGAGAGGCGACGAACAATTTGGTGGTCGAGTAAAAGCGAGTTATTTCTCAAACGAAGGTACGCGATATAGCGGCAGTCTTTATGGAAAGCTAAGTGATTCATGGGGCTTGCTAGGTTATTACAGCACGGTTGACAGAGATAACTTTGAAGACGGCGACGGCAACGAAGTGCTGGGTACTGCCGCAGATCAAGATCTTATGTTCCTTAAAGCCAGTGGTTACATTGCGGATAATCAATACCTTTCAATAAGTGCAGAGCAGCGCGATGAAGAGGGTGAGTTTTCGGCAAGACCTAACTGGGTAGTACTAGAAGGTGCTCCACTTTATCCTAGTGAAGCAGAGCGTGATACCTACGTAGCGAACTACCGCTTTGACCACAGCGCATTGGTTTTCTTAGAGGCCACTGCATACCAAACTTCATCATCGTTCCGCGGCGGCCGTTTCGATTTCTTGTCTGATATCGATACCTATGGTTTTGATATTAGAAACACCACCGACATTTCAAACCACGTATTCACCTACGGTATCGACTATCGTAAAGATGAGGTAGAAAGTGGTCCTGGCGTAGGTCCTGTGCAGAACGCAGAAGAAGGCAGCGTAATGGGTATTTACGCGCAAGCTCATAGCAATATCACACCAGAGTTGCTGTTGAGCTACGGTGTTCGTTATGACGACTTTGATTTTCAGCAACAAATCTTGATCGATGACTATTACGGCACACCCGTTACCGATGAGCCATCTGGACTAGACGACAATGAACTTAGCTTTAACGTCGGTCTTGAGTATCAGCTTACCGAAGCTTGGACCCTTGGTCTTGGTTACGCAGAAGCGGCGCGCGGTAAGCAAATTGGTGATGGTTTCACGCTTGACGAATACTTATATGATGGTGAGGACGTTCCCGTTGTTGCCAGTGACGTGGTGCCTGAAACTGTCACTAATATTGAAGCGTCAATCGAATACAGCGCGAATAACCTTAATGCGCGCCTTAGCGCCTATGAATCTACTATTGATGATGTGCTATTTAGCGGTTATCAAGGCAACTCGGTATTTAATAATATCGGCGACCTAGAATCATCTGGCGTAGAGTTTAACCTTGCGTATCGCTGGGACTCTGTTGACGTGTACTTTGGGTTTTCAAGCGTAGATGTTGAATTGATGCCTCGTGAAGATCTGTACAGCGTACCCTATAACAGCATCGATATTAACGGATACGAGTTTGTTGGCTTAGGTAATAGTCGCGGTGATACGTGGGTACTTGGTGCAGATTACACCGTTACTGCAGACATTAGCGTTGGCTTTAACATCACTATGGTTGACGACATCAACATAGATACACTACATCAGGCCTTGGAAAACGGTTGGACCGACTCGCTTTATTCACTTAACAAAGCAGACTATACCCTAGTGGATATTTATGGCGAGTGGGAAGTCACAAACGACCTTCGCTTAAATCTGGCGGTAACGAACTTGTTTGATGAAGCGTATATCGACCATTCAAGTGTGGGTGACTACAGCGAAGTATTCCCAAGCGTTATTGGTCCGCAAGAAGCTGGACGAGATATTCGTTTGTCTGTGACTTACGATTTCTAAGCAACGCCTTTAGATGAACTTTTCCACGTTTAAAAGGTGGGTCTTTTGGGCCCACCTCTTTGCTGGCTTATTGGCCAGCATTGTCGTTTTCATTATGGCTTTTACCGGTGTATTACTCACTTACGAGCGCCAGTTCAAAGAGCTAAGTGAAATGGCTTATGCACAAACGATTGATATCGAAAAGTCGGTAATCTCGACTGAGCGGGTTGTAGCAATACTTCGTGAAAAGCATCCTAACGAAGCGCATATTTTTGTTCGATGGGTCAATAGCGAGGGAGCGGCAATTCCCGCATGGGCCGGCGAACACAGCTATCTTATTCACCCCTATACCGGAGATATATTAAGAGAAGGAGAAGGGGTCGTTGAAGAAGCATTTCATGTCATAACTGACCTGCATCGATATCTTTTAATGGAAGGGGATTACCAATTAATTGGCAAAACCATAACGGCTTATAGCAATCTTATTTTTATTTTTTTGCTGTTATCGGGAGTCATCATATGGTTGCCCAAACACATATCGAAAAAATCCTTAAAGCAGCAAATGTGGTTACGGCAAAAGTACACTAATAAACAGCACCGTCGCCGACATTGGCATTTTGTTTTTGGTATGTGGTCACTGCCTTTTTTAGTTGTGATTGGACTAACGGCTACCCTGTTTTATTTTGAGTGGGCAAACAAAGCATTGTATGGAATGTACGGTGAACAAGTCCCTACTCGCGAAAAGAAAGCTATGCCTGAGACGCTAGACGCCGACGTTGTCAGTTACGACACGCTATTTACCAAAGCTCAGCAACACGCCAATGAAAATGGCTATCAGGATTGGTATTCCATGTGGATGGAAATTGGCAAAAGTGAGGGTGTTGCACGGTTTTATATCGATAAAAGTATAGGGCACAGGCAAGAGTTAGCGTATTCACTGTATTTCGACACGGGAACCGGTGACATCACTAGGACACTTTACAAAACCGATTGGCCCAAAGGGAGTCAGGCTTGGGGTACTTCCCGCTTTTTGCACACGGGAGAATACTTTGGCTTTATAGGGCAGACCATCGCAGGGCTGGTAAGCTTGCTTTGCTGTATCTTAGTTTATACTGGCACACTACTTGGTGTGCAGAGACTTCTCAATTTGCGAAAGCAGCATTAAAAGACTTAGGCAGGGTAATGGTAACGACTAGCCCTGTTTGCTTTGTAGCACTAGCGTCTCTATGTAATGCGTTGCCTTTGATTAGTGCAGCGCGATTTATCGCCGAAATGTCGCCGCCCACAGCGGCAATTTGACGTTTCGCCAGTGCAAGCCCTAGACCAAAGCCAGAGCGCTTTGCGGCATGTACGTAGTTTTTGGCTGCCCGTGCCTTGTCTACCCTGAAAAAAGGTTCGAATATGGCGTCTAGCATTGATTCAGGGACGCCGGTGCCTTCGTCTGTAACCGTGATAACATAGTTATTATTATCGCTGGTCAGCGTTAAACTCACTTTGCTTTGCTCAGGGGTATGACGCAAAGCATTACGAATAATATTTTCTAACGCCTGCCCCAAAGCAAGCTGGCTGCTCTTTTCAATATTCGCGCATTCAGGTGTGTCGACATGCAAGGTTCTATCAGGGTATTCAAACCGCGCATCTTCACAAATAACATTGATAAGTTCTACCAAGTCAAAGTCATCGCTGTTCAATTGTGGCGATTCTGTATTTAGCCATGCAAAGGTTAGGGTATCTTCAACAAGCTCTCTCATCGTGCTCGCTTCATAACGCAGGCGTGAAAGTGCTTGTTCACGATTAATGTCTTGCTCTACAAAGTCTATTGCCATATCAATGCGGGCAAGAGGCGTGCGAAGCTCGTGAGAGAGATCAGCAAGCAAACTTCTTTGATTATAAATGAGACTGCTGGTTCTTTGGGCCATCTTGTCGAACGTTTGGGCAAGCCCAGTAAGTTCGTCATTTCGCTTGGGCATTGCAGCCATTGCACGGGCTTCTAAATTGCCATTTGCGAAATCTTTTGTGGCATTTTCTAATTGCTTTAGTGGCGTCATTAGGTGTCGATACAGCATAAAACTCAACAGACTTAATATCACTAGAGGTAATGCAATTTGAAGCGTTAAGCGTGTGGCGAGCAATAACGAACCTGGGCGCATACGCTGTGGAAGTTGAATTAAAAAGTGCGTATTGTCATCGACGAAGGGGACTTCCATCACAGGGTTTTCAGAAAAGTACAAATGTATTTTCCATTCGGGGCTGCGGCCTATTTGAAATCGGTCAACAAACTCATCTAACATTTGGGTGTCAGCGAATGTGGTCATTTGGGAGTTAACTACGGCAAGCCACGTGTCTTCCTTTGTCTTCACTTCTTGCAAAAAAGCAGCTAACGCTTGTTCTCCATCCTCCAGGTAGATTTTCTCCGCTTCTTGACCATAGGAATAAAGGGTTTCTTGATGAGCTTTATCGATAAAACTCATGCTGGTCTCGGTATGATTGGTAAGCCACGCGATGGCCCAAAATAACAGAACAGTACCAACGGCAATAAATGCGCACAGTCGCCATAGCAGTTTATTTTTCACGAAAAGCGATATCCTTGGCCGTGGACAGTGGCAAGGCGTTCAGGGGGCATGCCAGTCTCAACGAGCTTTTTGCGTACTCTAGACAAATGCATATCTAAGCTTCGGTCGTACCTCGAAAAGGGTTTGTTAAGCACGCTGTGATAAAGAAATGCTTTGCTCAACGTTTCCCCTTTGTTATCTACTAACATCCAAAGAAGCTTAAATTGTATTGGCGTGAATTCGAGTAGTCTTGAGTGGTATTTGGTAACTTGCTGAATGCGATTTAAATAAAGCACATCAACAATGATTTCCGACTTTTGCGTGCCTGAGTCGTTTAGTGTTTTGCTGCGTCGCAACAGTGCGTCGATGCGAAGCATCATTTCAGTAAAATTGAAGGGCTTGGGTAAGTAGTCATCTGCGCCCTTACGGTAGCCTTCAATCCTTTCTTGCTCGGCACCTGACGCGGTGATCATCATCACCGGGGTTTGCTTTATTTGCCTTAATTGGTTTAACAGCGACAAGCCGTTTAAAGAGGGAAGGCGTATGTCGAGTAACACAAGGTCAAAGTTCTCCTCAAGCACAGCTTGTAATCCAGCGTTACCGTCACTTTCGTGGCGAGTGTCAAATCCTCGAGACTGCAACAGCTGTGTGATTTGTTCACTTAACGTCGCGTCATCTTCAACAATGAGTATTCGGGTTTTACGCATAATGGCTTCAGGAAAGAATTTTAAACATACTATTAATAATAGTTATCATTTGCAACTAATCGGTTTGTGACGATAAATGCGGCCGCTAACGCGCGCTTTTATATTGTTACAAATTTACTGTGGTGCTGATGGTTTCTCGCTTTACAATAACGGTTAACAGCTATCTTAGTGCTTGCGCTAAACTGCGGTTCTCTTGATGTCTGCACAATTGAGTAAATAAAGCATAGACGCAGCAGTCAACTAAGCGCTTTGCCTGCTAGGTTGGAGCTACAAGGACACGATCTTAAAAATGGTAATGAGTTTAAAGAAGTTAACGACGTTGTCGGCGTCGCTAGTAGTAGCAGGAAGTGTCGTGACTGGTTGCGCCAGCTCTAATCATGTTACTCAGATAGAAGGTGAAAATGCTGTAATCAAGCACACCAATGAACCTGGGTATGAGGACAGATTCAGCAATATTTACGACGGTTTTAAAGCATACCCCGTCACGTGCACTAATGATTGCTACCCAGCGTCTGCCGATATTGAATGTGAAAGTGACATGCAAAATTGTCAGTTCGTTGGCAACAACCCGACAGTGAACTCGAACACCGGCTTTAATGTCACCTGGTTAGGGCACGCAAGTTTTTTACTTAACACCGCAAGTGGTGAGCAAATACTTATTGACCCTGTGTTTGGGCAGTTTGATTGGCCCGTTAATTGGGCTTTTCGATTGGCGGAGGGGTTCAGCCGCAACGAACCCGCTGAGGTAGGTGAAGACAAACTCGCACAAACCGATGCTGTGGTT
>VMHT01158288.1_pt1 | contig 11120 bp, 10 predicted proteins | sample 4693611 | NCBI WGS metagenome assembly VMHT01 (sample SAMN12280063, study PRJNA550983) | marine metagenome | isolation source: seawater sampled from same location over 5 years 0.02-0.2 micron viral filtrate | place: USA: collected off the coast of southern California halfway between the port... ... | reverse complement strand
GGTACTTGGTACAAACAAAATGGGTGGATTAATTTCCACCCATCTTACAAAAGGTGGAAAAATGAAATATTTAATTTTACAAGATACAATAGCTAACAAAGAAAAAGTAAAAGCAGGTGATGTAATAGAACTATCTATTGATGAAGGTAGATCACTTGTTGGATATGGTAAAGCTGAAGAATATAAAGGCAAACCAAAAAAAGAATCTAATAGAAGTGTTGGTTTAGAAAAATCAGAAACTAAAGTCAAAAAAAGAAGTAAGTAAAAATGGCTATTGAGAGTGCTAGAGATTTTACTTCTTTCCTTGATGCTACAACAGGGCATGGAGTTACTGGCACTTATTTTGAATCAGGAAAGCTATTTGACGACTTTCCATTAATTGATACTTTAGGATTAATAGACAATGGTTCTTCAGTATTAATAAATCTTATAATAGATCAACCCTATGTTAGCATTGAGGGAGAGTCTATATCAGTAGAGGGTTTTCAACCTACTGCAATATTAAAATCAAGTGATGCACCTGATATTACACAAGGAGATAAAATAGTTGTTGATGCTATAACAACAAACAAAGGCAACACTCTTACGCCTGAAACAACTTTTTTTATTAAAGTAGTAGAACCTGATAATACAGGTTATGTAAGTGTTACATTGGAGAAATCATAATGTCGCAATACAGACTAGAAACTGAAGAAGATATGAGTGCTTACTTAGATATAAATTTTGGACATGGTGTTACTGCTGTTTATACAGTTGGTGGATCATCTACTACAATAAACATAATTATTAATAATGAATATGTTGAACAAGTAGAGGGAACAGGTGTAGAAGCACTTAAACCTATTGCATATTGTAGAACAATAGATATTCCTAATATTGCTTTTGGAAATACTTTAAATGTATCAGCTATAAAAGATGTTGATGGAAACACATTAAAAGCAGCACAAAATTATACTATTGTTAATGCTCAATCAGATAGAACAGGTTTCTCTGCATTGATGTTAGAGGAAATTTAATGGCAAATCATATAAGACAACAAATAAGAGAAAGAGCAGGTACAGTATTGACTGGTCTTACTACTACAGGAAGTAATGTATTTGAAACTAGAATATATCCTTTAGAAAATACAAACTTACCAGCATTAGTAATTTATACAAAAAACGAAACTTCTGAACCTTTAGTGATAAGCACAAACAGGTTAATGAGTAGAGAATTAGAATTAATCGTTGAGGTTTATGTAAAACAAACTAGCAACTTTGACGATCAAGTTGATAAGATATGTAAAGAAGTTGAAGTAGCAATAAGTGCTGATACAACTTTAAATAGTCTTGCAAAAGACTGCTTTTTACAATCAACTGAAATAGAATATAATACAGAGGGAGAACAACCACTAAGCTATGCTGTTCTCACATTTTTAACTAACTACTATGTTCAGGAAACAGCACCTGATGTAGCAGTTTAACGAGGTACAATTATGAAAATGATTTCACCAAATGGTAAAAGTTCTATAAATGCTCATCCTGATAGTGTTGAATATTTAAAGAAAAAGGGTTGGAAAGAAGAAGCAATCCCATCGAAAGATAAATCTAAATCTTCTTCTAAACATAACGAGGAATAATTATGGCAACACATCTTGGAAAAGAAGGTACTGTACAAGTTGGCTCTAATGCTATTGCTGAAATTAGAAGTTTTAGTATAGATGAAACAATAGATACAGTTGAAGATACTAGCATGGGTGATTCTGCAAAGACTTACTTAGCTTCTATCAAAGACTTTAGTGGATCAGTTGATGTTATATATGATGAAACAGATACTAATGGTCAAACAGCATTAGCTATTGGATCATCTGTAACATTAAACTTTGCACCTGAAGGTACAGCTAGTGGTGCAGTCAAGCTAACTGGTAGTGCTATTGTAACTGGAAAATCTATAAGTTCATCTTTTGATGGATTGGTAGAATCTAGTATTAGTGTTCAAGGTACTGGTGGTTTAACAACTACTACGTATTAATCATGAAAGCTATTGAGAGAGCTAAAACGCATTTTGCAGAGCAAGATGTAAAGGTAATAAAAGTGCCTGAATGGGGTGAAGAAGATAAGCCTTTAGAAATTTACAGTAAGCCATTAACGCTAAGTGAAACTTCTAAACTTTATAAAATGAGTAAGAATGATGATCTTACGATGATGGCTTATGTACTTATCTATAAAGCACTTGATGAAAATGGAGATAAATTATTTACATTAGATGATAAAAGTTCTTTATTAAATAATGTAGATCAAGAAATATTAGTTAGTGTAGCAACTCAAATTATGGGACAAGAGCCTATTGAGGATGTTAAAAAAAACTAATAGAGGATGTTAATTTATACTCGCAATACGCACTAGCTGAAAAACTAGGCAAGACTTTAGAAGAGTTGCAAGAAATTAGCATCCATGAATATCAAGGATGGATAGCATACTATGAGTTAGTAGAAGAAAGGCAAAGAAATAATGGCAAGTAAAAAAATACAATTTAAACTAACTGCTGTTGATAAAACTAAAGCAGCTTTTGATAAAGTTTCTAAAAGTTTGAAAACAGTAGGTGGTGGTGCTATGAAAGCTGCAAAGCTGATTGGTGGTATTGGTTTAGCTGCTGTTGGTGCTGCTGCTGGTTTAGCTATTTTAGTTAAAAAATCTTTTGAATATATTGATACGTTAGGAAAAACAGCTTCAAGGACTGGTATTGCAACAGATACGCTTCAGGCTTTTCAATTAGCTGCTGTTGAATCAGGCTCAACTATAGAACAAACACAAAAAGGCTTAGAAAAATTTGCTAGGTCTATTGGTGATGCTGGAAGGGGTTTAAAAACACAAGCAGATATATTTAAAGATTTAGATGTAGATTTAAAAAATACTGATGGTACTTTAAGAACTTTTGAAGAAATTTTAAACGATACTGCTGATGGGCTTATGGGATTAGGTTCTGAAGCAGAACGAGCTACAGTATTGGCAAATTTATTTGGTAGAGCAGGTATACAATTTTCTGAAGTATTTAGAGGTGGTTCAGATCAAATAAAAGATTTTACTAAAAGAGCTAATGAATTAGGCATAATACTTAGCGATAAAACAATTAAAAATGTTGAGCAGTTTAACGATTCTATGTCTGTAGTCAAACTGCAATTAGGTGCTGTAAAAAATCAAATATTTGCTGCATTTGTTCCAGCTTTACAAGCAATAAGTGAAAAGTTAAGTGCTACTTTAAAAGATGCTAATTCTACTGCTGGTGGATTTAACCAACTTGGTATAGAAATGGCAGTTGGTTTTATGGAAGGCTTTAAGTCATTTGTATCTGCAACAGCAGGTTTTTTAGATAAGATTGCTTTATTTGGTAACAGTATAAGTGGTACTTTCGCTGCTATGAGAGTGGGTTTAGCACATATTAATAAGTCATTAACACAAATGAAAGTTATGGCTGGTTTTAGTCAGTTTAAAAAAGACCTTGTTGATGCAAAAATAGAGATAGTACGAGCTAACCACGCAATAGAAGATTTGGCAGCACAAAGAGAAAATTTGGGTAAACTAAGTGAAGCAGCAGAAGGCTTTGGTTCTACAATGGATGAATTAATACAAAGTATAAAAGATGGTGGTGTTGATTTTGAAAAATTTTTACTAAAAAATCAACAAGGACTTCAAAACAATCTTGATGCATTAGAAAGTTTTAAAGCTGGAATAACTGGTAAAGATGGTTTAAAAAATGCACTAGATAATGTTGCTATAGGCTCAATGAAAAAATTTGAAGATACTATAATTGATGGTTTAAAAAATGGTAAGTTTGCATTTAAAGATTTTGCTACTTATGTTGTTGAGCAGCTTGTAAGGGTTGCTATACAACAATTAATTGTAGCTAGACTTGTTGATCCTTTTAGAGCTTTGTTTGGTTTTACAAGTTCATCTACATCAACACCTACTAGTAGTAGTGGTGGTGGGGGTAAATTATTTTATGGCGATGGTGGTGGCTTTACAGGAACAGGTGCTAGAGCATTAGGCGTAGATGGAAAGGGTGGTTTTCCAGCGATACTACATCCAAATGAAACTGTTGTAGATCATACAAAAGGTCAAGGTATGGGTGCTACAGTTAATTTCAACATATCAACAGTAGATGCAGCTAGTTTTGATGAACTCTTAGCATCAAGAAAAGGATTAATTACTAGCATTATTAATAATGCTATGAACAATCAAGGAAAAATGGGAGTCGTATAATGTCAGGACAATTTCCAACTACAGTAAATTTTAGTGCATTACAATTTAAAGATAATAGACCTACATTACTAAATCAAACAATTTCAGGTAAAAAACAGGTAAGACAAATAGGTTCACAATACTTTTCTTTTACAGTGCAAATGCCACCAATGAAACAGGAAAACGCACAAGCATATTTTGCATTTTTACAAAAACAAAAAGGTTCTTTTGAAGATTTTACTATTGCAGCACCATTAGATAATTTAGGTGCTGGCAAGGCTGAAACAGATATACAAGTTGTTGGTTCTCATTCACTTGCAGATGCTTCTATTGCATTAGATGGATTTACTGCTAGTCAATCAGGAGCTTTAAAAGCAGGTGATTTAATTAAATTTGCAAATCATTCAAAAGTTTATATGGTGCAATCAGACATAGATGCAGATGGAAGTGGTGCTTTAACAGTTTTAATTAGTCCTAATTTAGTAGCTACTCTTGCAGATAATGAAGCAGTTACAGTTAATAAACCACAATTTACAGTATATTTAACAAGTAATGAAATTATGTACTCAACTAGTGCAAGTGGTTTATATACTATTTCATTTGATGTTAGAGAGGTTATTACCTAATGCCTAGAAGTTTATCAACTGCTTTACAAAATCAAGTATCATCAACAGCTACTAAAACTGCTTTTCTAGTAGAGCTTAACTTATCTACAACTATTAGGCTTACTGATTATTATGCAAATGTTGTTTTTGATTCAAACACTTATGAAGCTGGCGGTTCATTTTTGGCTGTAGATCAAACAACCGAATCTACAAAATTAGAAGTAGATGAATTAACCATAACTTTCTCTAATGTTACAGATCAGGTACGTTCACTTGTACAAAGTGGAGCATTTACAGATAAAGAAGTAGAGGTACATCTTGCTTATTTTGATTCTAATGAAGCTATTGTTGGTGCTATAAATTATTTTACAGGCAATATTAGAACTGTAAGTATTGAAGAAAGCTATGAAAGTTCAATACTATCTATGTCAGTATCTTCACATTGGGCAAATTGGAATTTGACAAAAGGTAGACATTTTACAGATGATTCACAACAAGATTTTAGTAGTGGTGATAAGGGTATGGAATTTGCTACACAAGTCAAAGAAGATGTTAGGTGGGGTATGTAATGGCTTTTGGTACAGCAGGTGCATTTCTAGTAAAAAAGGGTTTTTTTGCAAGGGTTGGTGCTGCAATAGCAGGTTTTTTTAGTAGCATCCCAGCATGGGTAAAGTGGACTGTAAGAGCAGCAGTCATTGGAGCTGGTGTAAAAGGCTTCATGGATGCAAAAGATATGATGTCCAGAGGTCAAGATATACTTGCTAATAAAGTTGCTGCTGGTGGTAAGTTACCAGTTATCTATGGGTGTAGAAAAGTTGGTGCACAAATTATATACATGGATGTTAACTCAAATGATTCTAGGGATTTATACGTTGTTTATGCATTAGCAGTAGGAGAATGTGAAGAAATTATTGGTAGAACAATAGAATTAGACGGAAATCCACTTACTGATTCAGCAAGATTTAGAGATGGTGGCTACATAGGAACAGACAAAATCAGTTCAGGTAATGGTTCATTAAACTCAGTTACGCAAAATGGTACTGATAGTTTAGATTTAGGTGGTGGTAATTTTGGTACTAGCCCTACTGCAAAGTATAGATATGTAATGAACTTACATCATGGAGCAGCTTCACAAACTGCTGATCCAATGCTTGTTGCATCTATGACAAATTGGACTTCAGCACATAGATTAGATGGTGTTGCATATATTGCAGCACACTATGGTTATGATAAAGAGGGTATGTGGTCAGGAGTTCCACAATTAACAGTACAAGTTAAAGGTAAAAAAGTATTTGATCCAAGAGATACTAATCAAACATTTGGAACTGTATCAACTTATGAGTGGTCAGATAATCCAGCATTAACTTTTTTAGATTTCATAACAAATGATGAATATGGTAAAGGTTTACCAATAGCAAAAGTGAATACTGCAACTTTTACTACAGCAGCAAATATAGCTGATACATTAGTTGATAATCCTTATTACAATGGAAGTGCTAAAACTATTCAATGGAGTGGTAATGCAGGTGATAGTTTTATTACTATACCATCAGGTCAAACTGATGCTGGTATAAGATGGTGGCAAAACAAAGTTGGTGAAAAGATAACGCTTACTGATACTGCTGGTAATGTGGTTTTGAATGGCATACAGGTTAAAGCAGTTGAAAGAACTAGATATTATGGAGCAGCATTAAGTTTAACTATTTATATTAGTGCGACATTAGGTGCAACTTATTCAACACAAACAGGCACAATACTTTCTAAAATTAAAAGATTTCATTGTAATGGTTACTTAGATGCAAATAAAACTGTTATGGATAATGCTAAAGAATTACTTTCAAATATGCGTGGTATATTCACATATATTGATGGTGTCTATGAATTACAAATTGAAGATACAGGTTCATCTACATTTAGTATTACTGATGATCATATAATTTCTGAAACAGGTATTGAGGTTAATTATGGAAGCAAAGACGATAGAGCAAACAAAGTCATAGTTGAGTTTTATAATTCAAATAAAAAATATGAATTAGATACAGCAATAGTAAAACATGATGCTAGTCCACATTATTATTCAGACGATGGTGAAATATTAGAAGTAAAGGCTACTTTCCCTTATATTACTGATCCTTATATTGCACACAATTTAGGTAAAGCAATTTTAACTAGAAGCAGAAATCAAACAACAATGACGTTCTTAGGAACGCCTGAAATGTATAAATTAAATGTAGGTGATATTGTTGATTTAACTTATGCAGGTTTAGGATTTTCAGGAAAAGTTTGTAGAGTAGAAGCAATAGAACTTCAAACCACTGGATTAGTTGCTATTAGTCTAATTGAATATTTTGATGTTTATACATGGGAAGTACCAGCACAAGAGCCTTTAGAAGAATTAAGTGATTTACCCTCTGCTTATGCTGTTGCAGCACCAGCAGGATTAGCATTTACTGATACGAGTTCTAGTTCTACAGGTAGACCTTTTTTAGCTTGGAATGAGCCAACAGATTTTCCAAACTATCAATATAGAGTAAATGTTGTTGATTCTTCAGGCAATCAAGTAGTAAATAAAATAGTTGATGTTGAAAATGTTGATTTAAACTTTACAAAAAAAGGCACTAATTATGTTGCTAGTGTTACATCACTAAATCCTTTAGGTTCAGAATCAAGTGCTGCAACTCTTACATTTACAGTAGGAAATGAACCAGTAGGTTCAGGGGATATACAAGCAAACGTAATTACTGCAACTGAAATAAATGTTGCGAATTTAGCTGCTATTTCTGCTGATTTAGGTTCAATTACAGCAGGTAGCATGAATATTGGATCAGGCAATTTTACTGTTTCATCTTCAGGTGTTATGACTTGTACAGGTGCTACTGTAGCAGGTGCTATAACAGCTTCATCATTAAATGTTACAGGTGCTACTGTTACAGGAACTTTAGATGCAAGTGTGATAACTTTAAATGGAGAACCATTAAATAGCGTATTAACTTATTCAGAACCTAGTGGAGTTGGTTTATTAACATTAAATGAAAATGCTTCTATTGCTGGTGATATTGTTTTATCAGGCACACAACCTGATTTAATTGTTGGTGATTTGAGTGGTGGTCCAAGTACAGATACAGTTCAAGCAGATGTAATATTAAAAAGTAGTACGGGTGCTGCTAATTTTAAAATAGAATCTGCAAGTGCAACTAAAGTTTTATTGCAATATGACGCTACAACAAAAACCACATTAGATGCTGATAGTAAATTAACTATAAAAACAGGAAGCTCTACAACAGCTTTAACATTAGACTCTTCACAAGATGCAACATTTGCAGGAGAAGTTTTTGCACCCACATTAGTTATTGGTGCTGGTGCTCCAGCTTCAGCATCGTCTACTGGTACTACAGGGCAAATTCAATTCGACACAAATTACCTTTATGTATGTGTTGATATAAATACTTGGAAAAGAGTTGCTTTAAGCACATGGTAAAAAATGAAATTAAGATATAATATTAACAAAAGGAAAATATAAAATGGCAACGCATGACTACTCTATCGCAAACCAAACGGGAGCAAACTTTCGAGCAGACTTAAATAATGCTTTAGCTGCTATTGTATCTAACAATAGTGGTTCAAGCGAACCATCTACTACATATGCTTATGAGTGGTGGATTGATACATCTGCAAATGTTTTAAAACTAAGAAACTCAGCAAATAATGCTTGGATAACTATGCCATTTAGTATTACTGCTGATAACACAATAGATATAAATGCTGGTACTGTTAATGGTATTACATCATTTAGCTTTAGTTCAGGTGCTACAGTTACTTCTATACTAGATGAAGATAATCTAGCTAGTGATTCAGCAACAGCTTTAGCAACACAACAATCAATTAAAGCTTATGTAGATAGCCAAGTTACAGCACAAGATTTAGATATAAGCGATGGTTCTTCAACTATTGCTATTGATCTTGATTCTGAAACTTTATCACTATTAGGTGGAACTGGTGTTACATCAACAGCTTCAGGTAATGGTGTTACTTTTGCCATTGGTCAATCAGTTGGTACTTCAGACAATGTAGTATTCAATCAAGTTACAGGTGCATTAGTTGGTAATGCTTCTACTGCAACTGCATTAGCTACAGCAAGAACAATATCAGGTGTTAGTTTTGATGGAACTGCAAATATAACTTTAGATACAGATGATATTGGAGAAGGTTCAAACAAATATTTTACTGCTGAAAGAGTAGACGATCAGGTAAATACATTATTAACAGCAGGAGCAAATATAAGTCTTACTTATGATGATGCTGGTGGTACATTAACAATAGCTAATACTAATAGTGCTGATATAACTTCAGTTGTTGCAGGTGATGGTTTAACAGGTGGTGGTACAGCAGGTGATGTTACTCTAGCTGTTGGCGTAGATGATTCTTCAATAGAAATTAATTCTGATGCTCTAAGAGTTAAAGCATTAGGTATTACAAACGCTATGTTAGCTGGTTCTATAGCTAATGCTAAACTAGCTAATTCAAGTGTTACTATAAATTCACAAGCTATTGCATTAGGTGGTTCACACACTTTTGATACTGATGATATTGGTGAGGGTAGCTCTAATCTTTACTATACAGATGCAAGAGCAAATTCAGCTATTGATGCAAGAGTGACTAATACATTTATAAATAACTTATCAGGAGTCGTTGCAGATACAGCTACAGCACTTGCTACAGGTAGAACAATAGCCTTATCAGGCGATGTTACTGCATCAGGTGTTAGTTTTGATGGTACAGGTAATATAAGTTTATCAACAACAATAGCAGCAAACAGCGTAGCTTTAGGAACTGATACTACAGGTAATTATGTAGCAACTATAGCTGATGCTGGTAATACAAGAATAACTGTAGCTAATTCAGGAAGTGAATCTGCTGCAATAACATTAGATATAGCCGATGATGCTATAGGAACAGATCAATTAGCCAACAATGCTGTTGCCTTAGGAACACAATCAACAGGTAACTATGTTTCAACAATAGCTGGTACAACTAATGAAATAGAAGTATCAGGTTCAGGAAGTGAAACTGCAACAGTAACAATAGGACTACCTGATGATGTAACTATTGCAGGTAATTTAACTGTTAATGGCACAACCACAACAGTTAATTCAGATACTTTAGCTGTAACTGATCCATTAATTAAATTAGCAAAAGCTAATAGTGGTGCTGATTCATTAGACATAGGTTTTTATGGATTGTATGACACTTCAGGATCACAAGATTTATATGCAGGTTTATTTAGAGATGCTAACGATTCAGGTAAGTTTAAATTATTTAAAGATTTACAAACAGAGCCAACAACAACAGTTAATACATCAGGAACAGGATATGCAGTTGGAACTTTAGTATCTAATTTAGAAGGTAATGTAACTGGTAATGTAACAGGTAATGTTTCAGGTACATCAGGAAGCACAACAGGAAATGCTGCTACTGCTACAGCACTTGAAACAGCTAGAACTATTGGTGGCGTATCTTTTGATGGTACAGGAAATATAGATTTAGCTGGTGTAAATACAGCAGGTAATCAAGATACAAGTGGTAATGCTGCAACATCTACAGCTTTAGCAACAGGAAGAACAATAGGAATGACTGGCGATGTTGTTTGGACTTCTGCATCATTTGATGGTTCGGGTAATGTTACAGGTACAGCAACAATACAAGCTAATAGCGTTGCATTAGGAACAGATACAACGGGTGATTATGTTGGAACAATAACAGGTGGAACTGGTATTGATTCATCAGGTGCAACAAGTGGTGAAGGTATAGCTCATACATTAAGTATTGATCTAAATGAATTAGGAACTGAAACATCTATAGCACAAGATGATTTTGTAGCTATGGTAGATGCTACAGATGATGGTTCAGGAAAAATAACATTTAGTAATTTAGAAGATGAAATATTTGGAAATGTAAGTGGTGATATAGCAATAGCAGCAGGTGGAGCAGCCACAATTCAAGCTAATTCAGTTGCACTTGGAACAGACACTACAGGCGATTATGTAAGCACTATAACAGGTGGTACAGGTATTACATCAACAGGTGCTACTTCAGGTGAAGGTATAGCACATTCATTATCAGTAGATGCTTCGCAAACACAAATAACAAGTGTTGGTGCTTTAGATGCTGGATCAATAACATCAGGATTTGGAAGTATAGATGTTGGTTCTTCTGCTATAACAACATCAGGAACAGTAACAGGTGGCACACTAGCAGGAACTTTATCTACAGCAGCACAAACAAATATTACAAGTGTTGG
>VMHT01137535.1_pt1 | contig 11122 bp, 10 predicted proteins | sample 4693611 | NCBI WGS metagenome assembly VMHT01 (sample SAMN12280063, study PRJNA550983) | marine metagenome | isolation source: seawater sampled from same location over 5 years 0.02-0.2 micron viral filtrate | place: USA: collected off the coast of southern California halfway between the port... ... | reverse complement strand
TATTACAAGTGTAATAGATGTGATTGTGTATTGACGAAAAAGGAAAAACCAACTCACGAGAAGACACAAAAATGTAAGAAAATATATTCATCAAGAATGATTACACTTGCGAATAAGACAAAGGTAAATAGCACCACCTTAATCGTTCTTGATGATATGTTGGATACAAGAAGACCATATATTATGGTTGAAAACGAAGATTTAAGTGAGGATAAAATCAAAACGGAGAAAAGAAAGATATTCACTATGGAGGATTATTATAGTGATGAGACGGAAAATGCCGTTGTGATGATACAGAAATTATGGCGTGGAAAATCAGTAAGAAAGAATGTTAAGGTATATGATGGAGTAGGGGAATTACCAAACTTTATCAAGACTGATACTTGGGGATTGTTTAAATCAGCGTGGGTGAAGGAAGGAAAAATACCTATATACAGATTGAGTGAATACTGGTGGAAAATTCTTCACCCAAAAGAAGAAGAAAAAAGAGAGAAACAGATGTTTGATATGATAAAGGCATTTATAAAAAGAAAAAAGAATAATGTGATTATGTCGCAACTACTTGCGACTAAATGGAAATTGTATAGAGGTTTAACAGCAACAAAAACAAAAAAAGAATTTAATGTAGAAAGGAGAAAATTTGGGAAAATCAAGGGTGTGTCTAAAATGAGTAGGCGTGAGATTGAGATGGAAATAGCGAGGCAATTGTTTGAATAAAATTGTAAATACCGAAATGTAAATATTGTATATAATGTAAAGAGGTGAAATACCTTTTTTTCTTTTTTCTTTTTTTCCCTAAAATTTAAAGTATTTTATAAGTTGTTGTTATGTCTGTTTATGTATGTATATGTGTATTTTTTTCTCAAAACCGAAAGAAAAAACAAAAAGAAAAAAGGTGTGTTTGAATGTATTTATTTAAAAAATTGATTGCTATTTTACACAATATATATATAGCATCTATAAGATAAAATGACGAACTACGATTTTATGATGACTACACTTTACAACGATATTAAAAATCAAATGATTGAATTGTGGAACGACTACGATAAAGATGGTAATATTGAAGATATAATTGAAGAGTTCAAATATTATTATGGAAATCACGAAAATAGTATATATTATTATGATTTTGATATTAACACACGAGTTGAAACACTACTCGCTCAACGATTTATTATTCAAAAGCAAGAGGATATGGGACTTGATATGGATATGAGTGATTTAAAACGAATGACGACTGCGAATGGATTGGAGGCATTATTATTATTTTGGATTATGGAAGATATTGATTTCACCACAATAGATTATGATGAAATTGATATTGATGATTTATAATTCTCACCATAATTTCGTCCAACTAAAATACATCGGTGAGTAGTAATTCTTGAAATCTTGTTTCTGTTTTGTAGCACTAAATCTTGCTCTAAATTGTCTTCTCTTGTTTTTGTCGTTTGTGTCTTTTTTGCTGTATAAACCGAGACCAGTAGTATCTTTGAATTGAGGTAAATTCTTATCACCAAATCTAACACGCACTTGTCTTCCAGTTGATTTGTTTTCCAATATAGCATCATATTTTTTTTTTGGATTTGTAGATTTTTCAAACTTCACAAACTTATATTCTTTTCTTGAATATCTTACCATCTTATATTTTCTCTCTATATTTTAATTATATGTCTTATCATTATACGAATGCTTTAAGTAGCGATGATGAATGGACTGATGTAAGTGATGATGAAAAACATAAGAAATATAGTCATAAGAAATTGAGAAGAGTAAAGAAAAGGCAACGACAAAAATATAGGAGAAGGGCAAAATCATTTTGTAAAGACCTTGTAGAGGATATAGATGGTAATACAAATATTATAAAAGATAATTCGGTATTCCCCTCTTGGTTTAGAATTAATTAAACAAACACATCTTTATTGTGTGGTAATCGCTTCGGTGGTTTTTTATATGTTGCCGATTTCGCAACCCATTCTTTCATCTCTCTATCTTCTACACCTATTTCTGTTTCATTATGATTATGAATGTTTTTGAAATGATTATATTTCTTTATTTCTTTGTCTTGTTTGCTTCTTAATTTATAATGCGATTTCTGTTCGCTATTCATTTATATATAAATATATAATATTTTAAAAGTCCATTTTTTTTAATATATTCAGTATATATATAATGAGTTTAGTATTCACAAAAAATGAAGACCAATCGCAAGTAGCGGGTCGTCCTACTGGTTTATTGCCTTATAGGTGGAGCAACTATTATACACAACCGATTAAAATACCGCCGAATAGTCAAGTAGCATATATCAGTTCATCATTTAATTTAAACCAAAATGGAAGTATTCAAGAAGAACCAACATATATAACTATTGGAGTTCCAGCATTAAATATGCCTATACCGCTAAAACCGCCAGAGCGATTTGTAGATAATTGGAAAGATGAATTAAACTTTCTCGCCATACTCGCAAATAATTATGGAACAGATACAGATTATAACCATATATGGGAATATGAACTACCCGTTGCTGGTGAATTAAATGAATTACTCGGTTATATAGAAAGCGAAGATGTTGATGGAAATCTTGTTCCAGAAAAAGGAGGTATAAACATCATATTAACAGATGAAGATAAAGTAAATACAACATTATACCCAAGACCATTTACAGCAGTAAGGTTCAATCAAGGTTTTAATTGTTTAGGTAGGAATAGTGTAGATATAACTTATGATGGAGGACTGGTAGTTCCCGCTGGAATAACTACAACTTATTCCTTATTTAATGAAGCAGAATGGGTTCAAGGAAATGATGCTTTGGGTGAAACTTATGTAGCGGGTTGGGGAAGTGGTGTGTCGTTCGTTCAACCAGAAGTAGATACAGCACCCGATAGCGATAATCCAGATACTACTGCTAATTTTTATAACACACAATATACAAATGATTATGTAGTAAGTAATTATTTATGGAATATCACATCAGCACAATCACTCGTATTACCAGATTTTGATACACAAGAATTTATTGGAACAATATCTTCAACTGGTATTAAGAAATTTATTGGAGATGCTATTCCAGTTGAAAATGAAGGAGGACACGCTGGTGTCGGTGGTAGTGATGTTGTTGGTGCTGGAAAGAGTGGAGGTTATGCTATTTATGGATTTGGAAATACCGCACAAAATTCAGCAAATACCCATTTTGATGAAATATTTGTAGGTTCGCCCGACGATGTAGGTTTTTGCGGTATAGCAGAACAATTTGTTGGAGTTCAATCTATACCATTTATTCAATCTCAACAACAGAGTTCCACAGATGAGTTTGAAGATTTATTTGATAATTTCTTACTTAATGTTGATGTAAATTCTTCATCAAATCCAGATATTCCAGAAGGCAACCTTTCTCGTTATGTTTTTGGTTTGAAGATTTTTGAAGGTGGTGATGGTGCTGGTGGTGGAACAATATCAGCACAAGCACAGATTTTAGACCCCAATTCCACATTAGAAGATAGTAGATATATTGATGTTGGAATGGCGTTAGATTTGAAAGCATTAGCAAATGGGGTAAATACCGCTGTTATGCCTAACTACACTTTTGATGATACGAATAACTATGTTCTCAATACATATGATAATGTTGGTTCAAGAATTCCAGCGATGTTGTTATTTCGTTTCCGTTGGACTTCACCATATACTATGGCGATTGAATATACTTTGAGTATTGAAAACGATGCTGATAGTTATAATATGGCGACTGATGTGCCTTATCAACCACAACCACCACCAGAGGCGGGAACACCAGTTCCAGTTGTTAATCCAGTTGAAAAACTACTTACTACTACTACTACTGGCGATGTTGTTGTTTTACAAGATGTAGATGGTGCTGGAACAATAGCAAGTGAAATTAATTTTGGTGATAGTGGAGGAACTGGTGCTCCGTATCAACCTAATGAAAATTATACTATGGTATTTGATGTAGGTAGTGGATTTCAAACAAAACTTATTTTTAATGGTTTTGATACAGAACACGGATTTTCACAAATGTATGATAGATTGGGTATTCAAGTGTCTAATGATGGAGTTAATTTTGTTAATTTTAGTGGTATTCCTTGGATGAATAAGTCTTCTAATTCAGTAGCGCCTTATAGTGCGTCCTTTGCTGGTGGTAATCAAAATTCAAGTGGTTCTTTTGGAACTGATGGATATATTGTTCCAGAGGATATAACACAAGCACAAACATATGACCCAACAGCAACATTCCCTTATACATTCCAAACCGCATTTCGTTTTGTAAGATTTACATTTATTAGTGATGGTGCCGTTCAACAACGAGGTTGGAACATTACCATTCAACCTAATACACCATATGAAACTCAACAAGTAGATAATGCTGACCCTCGTAATAACTGGGTTGTATTATATGATATGTATCAAGAATATACGGAAGGACAAAATGCTTTTTATATTCCATCTTATTTTGGAGATATGGGATTAGTATCTTATCATATCGCAAATAATCACTCACATTATACAAAAGGTTATTATGATGTAAGAAGAGCATATAGATATAATGAAAGACTTGCGGACGATGCTATTTCCAGTAAATTATATACTGGATTAAATGAATATTACAAATTTTTCAAAAATGGTGGTTTGTTAGGAGAAAGTATTTTACAGAAGAATGATAGTGGTTTTACTACTCCAAAATTAGTAGGGATTACTCCAGAAGAATTTGAAGGCGATACATCAGCACCAAGAAAAACAGCAACTTGGTTGGTAAATACAATTAAAACAGATATAGACCGAGAAATTGGTGCTTTAGATGTAAATGTTAATCCATTCTTTCAAGTAGGAGAACCATTTAAATTAGAAATGGGATACATATTAGGTTTAATTAAATCTAATAAAAATGATGCTGTTGTGTTTATAAATCAACCAGCAGTTCCACCAGACCCAACTGATTTAGGATTTAAGTTTGATGGAGTAAATACAATTCAATTAAGCGATAGTGCCTTTTCTAATCATATTCAAATCACTAATCTTCCAATCCAATCTCAAAATGGTGTTGTTTCATCTCAAAATAAGTTAATATATGTAGTCAATTCATTATCCGTCAATTCAGTTCAAACAGACGCAGATTATAGAATTTATAGTGATACAGCACCAGTTCTACTATGGGTAGATTTGAATAACTTTCAAGAAATCAATACGAATAGATTGGATATGCTAATAACCGATGATAGTAATAGACCTCAAAAACTTCTTACTGGAACTACCGATGTTGTGCTGATGTTTCGGCAAAAACCTCCTCGTGATGCTGGATACTTACCTAATCAAATTCCAGTAAGAACTCCAAGTGGTAATATTTTTAGGGTTAATGAATAATTTTAATTTTTATACATTATATATAAATGAATAAAGTAAAGGAAGAGAATTTGAAGCGTGGTGAAGAAAGTGAATTTAAAGCAATACAAAATATTGACTACTGGTTCAATACTACATTTGAAAAAAATAGTGATGAATATGGTATATTAGATTTCTACGATTACAAAAATAAAATTGCTGTAGAACACAAAGATAGAAGTTTTGTTTCTTGGGGAACATATCCAAGCATAATGATTGGTTGGAATAAATATGAAGAGGCAAGAAGATTGATACGATTGGGTTGGAGATGCTTTTTTTGTTGGACGATGAGAGATGGATTTTATTTGTATGAAGTAAAGGAAAAATTAGAAGAAGTGATAAAGAGTGGAATATGTAGTAGAACAGATAGAGGAAGATTAGAACGAAGTTCTGTGATATATATACCTAATGACTTATGTTTTGAACTTGATGATTATACTTCTTATGATAAATATATAGAGAGAAATAATGCCCCATAATCTTTTAGAAAAAGATTTAGCAAAAGGGGGTAATGGGGGACGAAGACCCCCACATAGAAATGATAAAATATATCAAGAAAGAAGAAAGAGAAAGTATGAATGTGTTTGTGGAGGAAAATTCACCTATTCTCATAAAGCAAGACATTATCATTCAAAAAAACATTTGGATTATATAAAAAAATTATATTCTACTAATATATAAAATGAATTTTGTTGCTTCGCAATATGAGAAAACAATTCCTTCCAAATCCACAATCACGCCAAGTGATAGGCAGTTGGAATATGCCGATGGTGATACTCTCCGTTTTGAAATTCCATCATTTCAAGCACATATAGACCCACGCCAAACTTATCTCAAATTCCGTGTGAAAGTTCGTGATGCTCCTACCGCAGTTGCCTTTTCTAAAAAATGTGGTATTCATTCTCTTATTGATAATGTAAGAATTTATGATGAAGCAACCAACCTTCTATTGGAAAATATCCAAAACTATGCTGAACTCGCAGAGAAACTTCATATGTATAGTGAAAATCGTTCTATTAGAAACAAGAGGGGACTTACCGAATTGTTAGAATATGGTGGTCGTGCTTTTGATGGTGAAGAATATGATAATCTCCCAGCAAGAAACGCAGACCAATCACAATTGTTTAAAACTTATCCTACTGGTAGTGATGCTACTTATTCTACTACTATTGATTATACCGCTGAAGGTGTAGAATGTGTTGTAGCATTCCGTTTGTATAGTGGTGTATTGGGTCAATTATCAACTAAAATGTTTCCATCATTCATCGTTGGTGGATTGCGTGTTGAGATTGATTTGAATTCAGCATCAAAAGCATTAGGAGTTTGGACTGCGGAGGGTATTACCGCTGATGATGGTTCTATTGATACTTCTATTGGTGCTGGGGATAGTTGCCGATTTGGTATAGTTCAACCAGTTCCTACAACCAACAACCAACTTACCGAAATAGACCTATATTGTGAAAAAAATGCTGGATTTAATCAAATTACGAGTGATGCTGGTGGCGGTGCTTTCCCACCAGCAGATACAAGTTCTCTTACCGCTGGTGGTAGAGCAATTAAAAATCAATTGGTAGGTGCTGTAAATCTTCGTGTAGGACAGACTTTATATGGATATACAAATGAAAATCCACCAGTTCTTACAGAATTAGGAACGATTGGTGCTTTAACTTGTAATGCTGGTGAAAATGCTGGTGGTCTTGTAAGAGTAAAGGTTGGACTTACTGGAAGTCCTACAACTGGCGACCTATTCGTTGGTGGTATGGGTAATGATAATACTGGTGCTAATCAAAATGTTCTCAATAACACTTGTTTTGTAAGGAAAACCGACGCATTTAGTAAAACCCCAAGAGTTATATTGAATAATGTTGAGTTTATTGTAAAGACCGCTATGCCTCCACAAGCATATACCGAACGCCTTTTGAAACAAGCACAGAGTGAAGAAGGTATGCGATTGGATTATCTAACATTTGATACTTATAGAAACAATATCAACGCAAGTGAGCGTGTAGTTCAAATCAATATCCCAGCAATCAATAGAAGGGCAACATCTATTCTATCTGTTCCAGTTCAAAATAATATCGCAAATAGCGTTGCTAATAACAACCTTGATAGTGTAATTGATACAGCAAAAGATTATAATTATTTAGTCAATAACAAACTACAACCTACAAGAAAAGTTCCACTTTCTATGCTTTCTCAAACTCCGCCAAAAACCGAACAAATTGCCTTATTTGAAACTGAAAAGGCGTTGGGTGCTGTAAGGATTATGGTAAAGCAATTAGATTTTCAAGAAGAAAACTTTTTTATAGCAAGGGCATTAGCAAGATACGGAACTATTTATAATCTCGCAGAAGATGGTAATATATCTTTGAGAGTAGAATATGATACACCAGTTCTCAATAAATTAATGATAAGTTATGTTGGTGGATTGAGAAGATTGATTGTGAATTCAAGTGGTAAGTATATTGAACCTTAAAAAAAATATATTATTAGTATATAATATAAAATGACTACAAGAAGACAATACATTCAAGTCCTTCCTACAAATCTCGGCGACGGAGTGTTTAGTGATAGAAATGGTTTAGCACAAGTTATTTTTGAATTACCATCAGTAGCAAAAATTATGAATGGTAAATCCCTCCGTATTAACGGAACATTCACATTAAAACAAGGAGATGGAAGTCCCCCAACTAACGCAACACAATTTTTCGCAGATGCTCCTACTGGTGATATTATGGTTGATGGACGAACTGGTATGAGTTCTTTTATTGAAACTTTAAGTATTCAAAATCTTGAAGGTGGAACTTACTCCACAATAAAGGCATATAATCGTATGGTCGCAAGTGTTCTTCCTTTGAATGAAAGTATTCAAAACTATCTTAATGGTTGTGATACTACTTATGGTGGTCTTTCCAAAGATGTATCCACCGCAAAAAAAGTTGATAAATCATTTGATTTTAGTCTTCCACTTTTAGATGGTTTTTTACAAGGTAATCCTATTGATATGATGCTCGTAAAGGGATTACGAATTGTAATCACTCTTGCCCCATCTAATTTTGTCGTTCATAATAACTATTGGAGAAACACAAATTCTACTGCTGGTCTTACAAATGGAGGTGCTTACTATGAATTGAGCGATTTGGTATGTTCTTTTGAAACGGAAGTTCCAGACGCAGAAGGTCAGTCTGCTATGATGGCGAATATGAATGGTGTTCTTGAATACAACACTTATACATCATTCTATTCCGTTCTCAATTCTAATGATTATAACCTTTCTCTCAATATCAATACTGGAAGAACTTTGAGTATTATAGGCAATATTATACCAAGTGAATGGTTGAATAACTATCAATACAATTCACAACAAACTCTTCAATTGATTTATGAAAATGCTGGTGGTGTTCTTGAAAATCGTGTCCCCATTAGGTCATTCACTTTTACCAAAGGTGGATTAAGATTACCTCTTGATTTTGAATTGGATAGTGAAATAACACAATTAGCGGGAACTGCCGATAGTTTTAAGAACTGGGAAAGTTTGAATATTATTCGTGATGGTTGGTCTATCTACAACTTTGAAAAATCATTAAAGACAGAATTGTCTTATCCATTAAGCAATACTGAACCAGCGAGATTTAATCGTGAAAGGTATTCTATTGTTGATGAAGACAAACGAGGTCAATATAACATCGGTGTAGGTATGGATAAAATCACTTATAATGGTATGAACTTCAAAGGAACGCCCTTCGGTATGAGAATTCAATCTGTTGCTGTTAGTGGCGTTTCTCTCCAACCTCATTCTATATTCTTATTTGTAAAGCACAAAAACACTATTGTCTTTGAAAACGGAGGAGTTCAAATATTTATGTAGGGGAACTTCCCCTATAACCCCTTTTTGTAATCTTTTTTCTAAAAAGATGTAAAGTTTTTAATATCATATTTTTTTATATCTCAATTATATATAGAATAATATGAGCGGACAACCCCTTCCACAAGTTTTAAGAACCGACACAATTGAACGACCAGAAGTAAGAGGTGATGTAAATACCGACTTACTATTTCCAGTCGCATTCAATCAAAATCAAGCAAAATTCGTTTTTGATAGAAAAGGTATTTTAGACAGCAATTCACAACTTCAAATTGCCTCATCAGTAGTAGAAGTAAATGGTGCTGGTGGCGTTTTACAAGCATTCTACCCTTCTTCGGTAGGTGCTCCAGCACTCATATCAAGAGCATTTTTAGAAATCGGTGGTAAGCGTGTAAGCGATTTACAAGATTTAGCACATTATACTACTTGGAAACGCCTCCACTTCTCTAATGAATACAGAAAAGGTATTGCTATGCCTAAACAAGCGGGAAATGATGTTTTTATGGGAAGTGCCTCAAGAAGCATCGCTCCTAATTCGGCAACCGCTATTAGAGCAAGAGGTTTTACCACTCCTTATGGAACTCTCGGTCGTATATCAAGTGAATATTCACAGCGTCTTACATCTTTACCTATTGGAGAACAAACCGCAACTGGTAGTGATACAACCGATAGACCAAAGCGTTTCATTACTGATGACCCAGATACTACTCCAACTTTCACAATCGGTTTATCCCAACTTATACCATTTTTGATTGGAGTTCAATTGCCTTTGTTTGCTATTCGTGAAGAGGTTTCATTACATATTATTTTTAATGAACCAAAAGCGGATATTGCTTTCTGTGTTCCACAAGTAGATGCTGGTGGTGTCCCTATTAATAAAGCAAACTGCGTTTCTACTATTGTTGAAAAGAAATTCCTAATTATGGCGGATTATCTATTCTATCCAAGTATGATGGCGGAAATTGCCGAAGATATTATGAGTAGAGGCGGATATGATATTCCTTATTTAGAAGTTTTGGAACAACGCAATTTCACATCTTACACTACTGGTGATTTTACGAATGATTATCAAATTCAAGTTGGTGGTAAGAAAGTTAAATTTATTGTAGTTCAAAAAGAACAACAAGGATTAGATGCTAATTTTGGAAATTACAACTCCGTTTCTCTCAAAGAAGGTATGATTTATAACTTCAAAATAGATAGTAATAATGTGTATAGTCTTGGTGTTGCGAATACCGCATTACAAAAGACAGAGGCAGACGCCGTTGAAGGTGTCCCACTCGTCCTCAATAACTATATCTATACATTTAAAGGACAGACTGATGGTAATGGTATTCTTAATGTGAATGATTTTGGATTGACTGATAGGTTGGTAAATACCTACTCACAAACTCTTGAATGCGGTTCGCAAGGTTGGGTTGGATTGAAACTGGAAAATGCCTTCGGTCAAGGTCAGCGCATCAGCAATCAACCTATCATATATAGTGAGCGAGGACAAGTATTTCCAGCAGATAATAATACATCTCGTAATGTTCGTTTTTGGATTGGAACACAACGATTATTGAATATTAGTTCGGGAATTGCTACTATTTTAGAATAATAATATATAATGGAAATTTTTAATAATGATTGTTTAGAAACATTAAAGGAGATTGAAGATAATAGTGTGGATTGTTTTATATGTGATTTACCCTATGGGACGACTAAATGTAAATGGGACAAAAAGATTGATTTAGATGAGTTATGGAGAGAAATGAAAAGAATTGCGAGAAATGATAATACTCCATATTTCTTTTTTTGTGATATGAGGTTCGGTGTTGAAATAATTAATTCAAATCCTAAAATGTATAGATATGATTTAGT
>VMHT01054964.1_pt1 | contig 11123 bp, 9 predicted proteins | sample 4693611 | NCBI WGS metagenome assembly VMHT01 (sample SAMN12280063, study PRJNA550983) | marine metagenome | isolation source: seawater sampled from same location over 5 years 0.02-0.2 micron viral filtrate | place: USA: collected off the coast of southern California halfway between the port... ... | reverse complement strand
AATTACGTCACCGTCAGTATAGGATGACTGTCTTGTATATGTAGCACCCATTTAGCGTCTTTCTCCTAACTGATACTCTAATTGAAAACCTTTGAGTGAGTATGGGGCAGTAGCACCACCGTCATTTACTCGTAGTGCCACAGCAAACCCAGACCCTTCTACTGGCTGTCTTACTAGAGGCTGTGACGGTCCACCGTATGTTGGTGTACCATAAGTTGATGTTCCATAAATACCAGCAATGTTTGTAGAGTCTAGGGCATATGCTGCTGGTCTGGATGAACCCGCTGCTTCGTAGTCATAACGTACAAACAAGTCGGCATCAATTGTTGATTCAGGTTTAAAGTTTACGATAACCCGTTGCATGTGTTTACGTATGCCGGGGTCATTCATGGTCAAGTCAGGGCTTCTGTATCTTCCATTAACAGCATTACCATCAAATGTAGTACCCTGTTCCTGTCGATAGATAAAACCGTCAAATCCACCGTGCAGTACAAGAACATCGCCTGTCTTAATAAAGGTATCTGATGCTGCAGGTTTCATACCCTTAATAGTAGAAAACTCGTAACCTTGTTGTCCACTTGCTTGATTTTTAAGTACGCAGATAATACCTTCTGTTTTACTTTCGGCCCCACCTTGCTTAGAAAAGAATAGTCTGTATTGTGTTTTATTAGGTATAACTACAGACTCAAAAGCAGCGGCATTAATTATGTTTTCATCAAATATAGACTGCACATTGGCACTTATAGTACCCAACTCCACGTCACCAATTCTTGCTGTACCTGCAACAGTACGCAGCCCATCAGGGCCAAGAAAGATAAGGTCGCCAGCAAATTCCTGAATGGTCTTGCCATTGATACACCCGATGTCACGAGTAACAGGGGCTACTGCAAAGTCACTAGAAGAACTGCCTGTTAGTTTAAATATTCTGTTTTCGCAAAAGATAAATAAATTTTCACGGAAAACTTTAAGGCCGACAATAGTATCGTCAACTTTTATACTGCCAGCACCTTGACCGCTGCTAAACCCGTCTTCATTAAATGGCTCACTAAATACTACCTCTTGTGGAGTGCTTGACATACCAGCGTAGAACATGTGTTCTCTGTATGCTGCTACTAAACTTGCACCCTCTACAGAGGACTCTGTAACATCTGTTGCTGCCAGTGAGGTATTAAATACTGTAGGGTCATTTGCGCCGTCTACTACAATAAGTTTATCATTACCGTCAAAGTTAAAGCGTTCAAAAGAATACTTGGTTGCGCTAGTGCGACCTGTGTCTCTTGATGTCCATGACTCTGATACAGGCGTAATATTAGTGTCGCCACTTTGTGAATGGGCCGCAGCAGTTGTGCTACTAACCGCCCGTGTTACACCAGTAAATGTTGTAGAAGTAACACCTGTGTATGTAAACTGCTCATCATTAATTTGCAGTGTGCCGCTAGAACTAAAACCTGTAGTAGACTCTACAGTAATAGTGCCTGAACCTGTCATGGCTGTATTAGCAGCTATAGCATTTGCACTATCTGTGCCTAGTTTAGTAGAAGCACTACTCCATATTTTTGTGCCACGTGCTGCTACTACTTTGTTAGCAAAGGTAGTGACCATCAACACTTCTTCACTACTAGAAACAGTATATGGTACTACCTGACGAACATGCCTTTGAAAACCAAGGATGCGCTTGTATCCACCCTCAATGTCTGGCTCAAAGTTTTCTAGCTGTAGTGCCTGACCCGGCTGCATGATAAAGGTAGAACGGTTAGCTACTAACCCACCTTCGCAAACAAAGGGCAAAGTTCCTGTTTCAGCCATTAGTCAGCCCTTACTACGTTACTAGAACCCCTAGAATTACCTGTGTATGGTATATATGTAGAACGAACATATTCAAATTTATTTACCAAAAGTGTTTGCATATTTTTTATGCCCTGTTCAAATCTGGCAAAGTTAATGCCGTACTGTTGAGACTCGCCACGATACTGATAAACATACGAGGTGGCACCATCTACAATAACAGGCGAAAATCTGTCCGGTATACTTGTTGTGCTATCATGTGCAGCCATGTCAGTAGGGAATGTAAAAAAGTCGTACTTAATTACATATTGTTTTTCTGGAAAGGGATAAAGTAAGTAGTTGTTATCTAGTGTTCTAACAACATAGATAGGTGCAGAGCCATCTTCAAACTGTGCTACTTGAACTCCACTTGCATGTGTTGCAGCCGTTGTACCTTCTGCGCCACGAGTACATCCTGTAATTGTAGTCGAGGAACCTACGGCAGTATACGTAATAATTTCACCACCAACATATACTTTACCTGTTGCGTCAAAACCTGTAGTGCTTGCAACCGTAAGTGTTGTTACAGAGTCAGTATGGGATTGACTAAGCGTGGTAGTAACAATCTCATCTTCTTGTGTAATATAAGCGTTTATGTATTCGTTATAATCTAGTTTTTTTAATCGACCACCTGAAATGCCATTGTCGCTATCTTTGACAATTCTAAACGTATTGTAATCAACTGTCTTAGCTGTTGTAGGAATACTATAGCGCACTGATCCTGGAACAAGGGTTTCTGTATTTGTAGAATGATTGAATGGGTAATTAAATTCACGTTGATTGATGTACCTAATTGCCTCGTTGACAGCGTTTTTAGCTTGTGTTTGAATACCACGAGATGCAGTAAAGTTAGCAGAAGTTAACTCTACCTCATTTAGTTTAGCCAGAACTTTGTTTGTCAATGAAAGAAATGTTTCAGCCATCATAAATCCTTAAAGAGTTAGGAGGGCGACTTCTGCCGCCCCCCATATTATTTAGGCCAGTGTATCGCGGTCTACTTCATTAGCAGATACATCGCCTTGGTCACTAACGTCCAGCATGACTGCATAGACACGAATTTTACCTGCAGTATATGTTGCACCATCACCAGCAAAGGTAAGGTCCAAAGTATCTGCAGTAGCAAGAGTGACATCTGCTGCTGGTGTAGCAGAAGGGGCGTAAGCCAAATCCGCTGCGCCATCAATGTCAAACGCTGCAACAAATTCATTGTCATCAGCAGCACCTAAAATAGCTGTAGCATTTGTACCAGTATTCATGGTAGCGGATTCTACAACTTGGAATCCTGCGTGTAATACACGTGTATTTGCAGGAATAGTTAGGCACTGAACGACATCTCCACCTGTAGAAGAAATGGCTTGAGCCGTTAGGTCAACAGTCATATCTACATAGTAAGGAGTGCGTCCACGTGGACTGTTGCCATGTGCGGGTTTCAAAAGAGTGGTAATTGTAGCCATTTTTTAATTCCCCCTATACCAAACAGAACCGGGCATTAACAAGAGCCTCCGGTCGGAGAATCTTACGCCCATACAAATGCATACCACGAACAATGTCAGCAAAGCTGTCAGGGTCACGATATGTTTCAGTCTTGTTGATTTGCTCTGCAGTAGCAACAGCAGATGAATGCCCACCAATAATCACACCAAAGTTAGAAGAGTTCGTGCCACCTGTGGTAGCAGAACCTGTTCCAATTTCAGGTAGATTATTAGAAACATACACTTGGAAGCCGTGCAGATTATTTACAACAAGTCCGTTACGCAGTCCACCAGACTCACCAAAATCAGAGTTCAGAAGTTTTGAGTCTTCATCTTTCAAGATTTCCATAAATACAGGGTTTACTACAAGCCAACGACCTTGGCTGTCAACATTTTGCTGGTCTAGCTTACGAGCCATACGAGAAATAATCATCGTTGGATTAGCGTTGCCTGAACCCGGTACTGCAGAAGCACCCGGCAGACGTGGCTGAATGCCAATACCATTGTTAGCAGAACCACCAAAGTCATTAGCATCAACTTGCATTTCAGCCAGCAGTTCGTTAGAACCTGCTGTAGAAACTGCTACTGAGCCATTAGTCGTGGTGTTAGCTGTATTAGCAGTGCCATGAATAGCAGACTGCTTAAAGCCGCCCATATAACCAAGAACGTCTTGGTCAAACTGGTCAGCAAGGCGGTACGCAGCACGGTCACTTGCCAGTTGCTGGAAGTTTACGTGGCTGTGTGCCTCTTCAATGTCGTCAACCTTAAATGCAAAGTAGTTAGCTTTGTCAATTGTCAGGTTGAAGTCTTCGTCGTCAAGGTCTTGCGGCGTGATGGTTGTACCACGGGCGTATGCCTTAACGGTAATTTCGGGTTCCTTGATAATCTTAACGGAATCACCCATAGCAGCAATCTCTCCGAAGTAGTCAGAGTTAGTGATTGCTTCAGCAACAGCCGACTTGCGGAACGCAAGTTGCACCTGTTTGCTGTAAATTACGGGCGAAAAATTACCGTTAGGAAGATTACCATAACCACTAGCAGTAGTAAATGCCATTGTTAAATCTCCTATTTAGCATCTTACAGATGCAAACTTACAAAACTTATTCAGAGGCTGCTTCGCTTGGGTGCGTATTCCAGTAAGATGGCCGTCCTACTGTTCAACGGGCCTTGCTCATCAGGTAATCCGTAAGACTTTGTTGTTTGCTGAGTGTGATGCAAGCAAGTAGCTATCCTGCTTACATCCCAGTTGTATATAGTTATACGAAAAAATAACTATTTGTCAACACTTTTTTTATCTAGCAGACCCAGATACATCATAGATAAATTTGCCGCTACGAATAGCTTCCATGATACTATCGGAATTTTTTTCATATTCTTGTGCAGACATCTTCTGTACCTGTGACTCTTTTAGGTAAGTAGATGATTCATCTTCTTGAGGTTTACTACGAGACTTACGAGTATCAACAGATTTTGCAGCAGAACTGTCTGATTTTGATTTCTTGCCCGTCAATCCTTTGTCAACTTTGTACAAATCAATTGCACGTGCTGCAGACTTGGCATCATTATCATTTTCGTAAAGAGCATCTTGCACCCACTTAGGTTGATCTTCTGCCCATTCATGGAACTCATCACTGTCACGAATGTCATCAAAGTCTGGATGCAGTCGCATAAGTTCTGCTTCAGCTTTTTCTTTCTTAGCATTATATTGCATATCGTCAATTACTTTCATGCGTTCTTCCAAGCCGTCAGCTTGTTCCTTCGCTTTCTTGATAGCAATTGTTTCAACAATAGCAGCAACATCTGGATATTGCTTTGCCCAGCTTTCTAAGTCATCGTCAGACTTGGGTAGCTTCATTTCTTTTTTAGTTGCTGAACTTAATTGAGATTTTAATTGTTCTAGTTCAGCTTTAAATTCTTCAGCTTGTTTTTGTTGGTGCCTACGAAGATCAGAGTAACGCTTCTTAAATGTTTTTTCTTCTGCATTAGTAGGCTCTTCCTCTTCTTTTTCTGTAGTTTCCTCTTCTACTTCACCTCGTTGTTCCTTAATTAGTTGCTCAAGTTCTTCTTCTTCCATTGCACGTTTTTCTTCGTTAGAATATTTACGATTTGCAAACGCAACTTTCTTAGGTGACTGCATTTCTTCAGCCATGATTTCAGCTTCTGCCATTTTATTATACTCCTTGTTGGGGCCAACGTAGCCACCTGTCGGGTGGGGGATGGGTAGGCCAACTGATTGCGGTTATTTTTTAGAAGCTAAACCGCCTCGCTTCATCTTTTTGGCTTTAGGCTTTGGTTTATTAATTAAACCGCCCTTTGCTCTAAAGTCAGCGTATCCACTATAGCTGTCGTAAGAACTACTACTACTAGATTCTGGAGTATCATCATAACTAAAATCTGTACCCTGCCCAAAATCAGATACAATATCTTCAGCCATAGATTGAGCAATTTCGTCACGAGTCGGCCCTCTTCCTGCTGTTGGTGCCGAACCCAAGTCGTCATCGTCATAACTCATACCAGTCTGTGTTTCCATAGCAGTTTGTCTTGCTACATCTGCTTTTGCATCTTTAATAGCCCTATCAATTACTGAACCTCTAGTGTAACCAGTAGGACTAGAGTCATCTTGAGAACCAAAGTTGCCAGCCCTTACTTGTTTGGCAGTTTCTGCATTTTTTTCTTCCTCTTGTAGTGTTCTAAAAGCTAGTTCAGCATTAATTACATTATCTTTATCATCTAAAAATTCTCTTTCATAATTTTTGCGAATCCAGTCTAAGGTACGTGCTAGGTCTTGACGTTTAGATACATTTGTGTTTGCTATATTCCTATTAAAAAAGTTTGAGTCTAGTTGGACCTTTGCCCTAATTACTCTGGCATCTCTACCATCGGGGTCTTTACCCGGCGGTTTAATATTTGTTATTGTGGCAGTTGCACCTTTTGGTAATTCTGGGGTTTTGTTTTGTTTGAAGTCAAAAAACTGTCCTACACCCGCAGTCATTCTTGATCTAGCTTGACCAAAAGTTAAACCTTGATACGTTATTTTGGCCCTGTAGTTACCTGTTACCGTACCTTTAAAGGCAGTGCCACCAAACGTAAAAGTATTACCATCTGTGCCATAATTAGAAGTGCCATCATCATCAGGAGATACTGTTTGTGTAGTCGGAACAGCAGCTGTTGGCGTTTCTACAGCCTCTACTTTATCAGTCTTTACCTCTACAAATCCTGGAGGAATAGGATAGATAGGCTTACCATCAACAAACGGAATGGTCATAGTTTGACCCGTGTCGTTATTGATGTACTCTCGTAACTCATCGTATCTGCCGGTAGTTGTAGGCAAAAGCTGTCCAAAGGTTGGAGCAGCTGTGCCGTCTGTTGGAACAGCAGGTGTAGTCAAAGGAGTAAAGCCTGTCTGCAAAGGTTGCTGTTGTATTGGTTGCCCTGCAGGAATTGTTGGTGCTACGTATGGTTGTGGATTATATGTAGCAAACTGTGAAGGTTGTTCTATAATACCAAACTAGTTAGGCACTAGACCACCAACCTGAAACTCCATAGGATCATCTTCCATATCGAGATCATCTAGTGTAAATGGAAGATCATCAGGTATTGTAGCCTCTTCACTATTGCCCATCTGACCCATAGCGTCCATACGAGCAAGACCTGCTTTTGCTTCTTGTCTCATCTGCATCAGCTTTTCAAGACCCCAGTAACGTACTACATCTGCTGGGAATACAAACTCGCCTTCACTTAGTTGGGCAGGAATGTCATCGCGTACTTCTTCTTTCAGTGATCCCAGTGGAACGTCATTACCTGATTGCTCATCTATTGTGCCACCTTCGTCAAGAAGACCGCCTTCGTCAAACATATTCATTTGTCTCTCCATAGGCATACCACCTTTGTTCATGTTTGGGACACCTGATGTGTCAAGTTCTTTTAGTAGGCTTCTCCGAATAATTTCATTCTTGTCCACTTTAGGTTTAGCAGGTGTATCATCATCACCAAAAAGAAATTCACCAACGCCCGATACTGCACGACTAAATATATTCTTTTCTTCAGGTTCTGCAGTAGGGATCGCATCTGTTGTATCTGATGCTACATCCTTAGATTGAATTGTTTGTAGCGTTGCTTCTTGTTGTTTTTGCTCATCTCTATCTGCAGCATCTACACTTCTTTGAAATTCCTCTTGCATTACAGTTTCAAGCATATCTGTAGTGCCGGGTTCTACAACATCACTATCGTCCGTGTCAGGTGAAGGTTTACGTTTTGCCGTGGCTGGTACATACTCTGCAAAGCCTAGTCTGTCTTCGTCGGTTGCTGGGGTTTTTTCAAAGCCTAATTCTGTGTTAACTTCAACTTTGCCAGGTTTTGTTGTGCTATGTAAAGATTGAAACTCATACGTTACGGGTATTGGAACACCCTCTGACATATTATATGTTACTTTTGCAGACTTATTGGCGTTGTCTTGATTAATGGCATTAATGCTAGTGATAGTAGGAATGCCTAAATCTTTTGCCGCTAAATTATAAAACATAGCGCGACGAATTGCAATACCTTTTGTTGGGCGTTCTCCTTTTCTTTTAGGATCGTAAGCACCAATTGCATCTAGGGATTGCTTTATTGCGGTTGCATATTGACCTGATTTAAGGGCTGCAAAATACTTTGGTGCTTTACTTTTTAAGCTGCCCATGTTATATTGAATATCTAATGAATTAAATTTCATAGATAAAGGAAGGTTATTCCAATCAATACCCATATCTATAAGTTCATCTATATTTTTTTGTGCGACAGCCTTTGCAAGTCCTTTAGGATTATCTACATAATCTTCTTCTTTAACGCCTAATAAATTTTTAACACCATATTCTCTTGTTGCCATACCAGTAACGGTATCGCCTCCACCAGCACCTTCGCTAGTCTCAAGAGTATTTAGATATGCATCTAAGAACTGATCGTTATCCATCTAGTTCACTCACTTCATCCCTAAGACGTTGCACCTTACGCAACGCAGTAATAGAACCCTGCGCACGTGAAATGTCTGTAATGTCATTCGACTGTTCTAATGTCTTACGATGCGTGTCAATTAGCGCATCAATGTAATTACTGAAGTGAGTCCATTGGCGGTTGTTGCCCACCAACGGCTTCAGCTTGCTGTACAGTTCCTTGTCCACCATTTCCACTAAATCCTTGTTCACCCGGTACTGGCACCTGTCCGGTACCCATTGTTCCACCACCTGCACCAGTTGGGTCCATAACATCCGCACCTGCTGGCGCACCTTGGCCTTCAGGTAGTGGGGCTTGGAACTCTTTCATAATCTCTGCTTGCAGTGCAGCTTCGTTCATATTATTTACAACCTTATCGGGGTCAAGGTCCATAGACTTTGCAATCTCTGTAATTACATATTGGAATTTAGCAAACGGGGCAAGTGCAGGGTTGCTTGCAATTTGTAAGAACTGCATAAGTCGCTGACTACGCACCTCGTTAGCCATTAGACTTTCTGTACCACGTGCTTTTACTTCTAGGTCGCCTTTGATACCTGAATCAAAATCAAACTGCATATTAAACCTGAACAATCCCTCACCAAGAGGACGTAGCAAATAATCATCTACGTTTTTGATGACACTCTTGATAGAGCCTTGTGCCGCACCCATCAGCATAGAAATGCCAGAGGCCGTGCGACCTACACCAGATACACCTGTCTGCCCGTGTGCAAAGGATGGGAAGCCTGTGCTTTCATCTGCTAATACACGAGCCTTGTCAAACATCATCATGTTTTCTTGGGATACATTTGGATACTTAGTGCCGAAGATAGCTTGACCCGGTGCGCCACCCTGACGACGGAATACCTTGCCGGGATACAGCGTTAAGTCTTGCCCCGGCACTAGATTAGTTTCATCCACTTCAACCAGCAAGTTACCGGACAGAACAGCATTGTCCACAGCCATACGCATAAAACCATTCATAAGTGTCTGGGTGTCATCCATGTTCTCTGCAATGCCTACCCCAAAGAATGAATAAGGATTGAGTTCATACGGTGCAGCCATGTACGGAATTTTGCTAGGCTTAAACGGATTCAGCACAAGACGAATTAGTTTGCCATTACACATCCATGCGTTGGCTTGTAGTTCGTCAAAGTCTTTTAGTTCATCTGGGATATCTACTTCTTGTTCAAGAAGCATGTCAACATCCATCATGCCCCAATACTCAAGAACTTCAAAACGATCTACGCCATGCTCTGGTGCATAGTCTGTAAGATCATCTTCCCAATACATCTTATCGTAATTTTCGCCTAGCGAGATGACTTCATCAATTACTGACTCGCGGAAGTATGGCCTACGCTTGAGTGAACGCAGTTGTGTGCGTGACATCTTGTGACGTTCAATTACGTATTGTGCCTCATCCATGTTGTTAGCATCAGGGTCTGGATAAAAGTTCCAAACAGATACGTGGGATACTTGTGGCACTGTCTTGAAGATAGGATCATACTCACCGTCGTCATCCCAATTAGGATACTCTTTGTCTACAGCGAATGGGCCTTTCATAACACCTGTGCCAAACAATGCCATTTCAAACGCTGTGCTGCGCAGATACTTATTTGCACTTGACTCTTCTAGCTGGTCATGTATTTTCTTCTGCATCTTTTTAGCAGCGACCATTGCAGGACTAAACGTAATAGAGGTAGGGGTTGCTCCCGGACCTTCTTTAAGTTTATCCATAACAGGGTCTAGCTTTTCTTGAAGTGGACCCAGTTTATCCATAAGAGTTTTTTCAGTAGAACCAGCAGGTAATGCCATACCGTCACCTGCAAATCCATATGGGTTCTGCAAGTCTTCAATACCTATAGCTTGATCCGGTGCCTGTGGATCAAAGTGTGCGCTATCTACTACACCTTCAGGAAGTTCCGTAGGTTCGATAGAAAGCGGAAAACGATTGTTGGCAAAGAGTACATCGGTAATCTGTCCGTATGCTGCCAGTGTTTTTGTTTTTGTGATTTTAATAAAGACACGTGATTTTTCCGTTTCTGTAAACTGTACATCAGGCCCATACAATCCGCGATAGTTTCTATATGCACGAAGCCACCTTTCCTCATCTTGATATCTATAATCTTTAGCTTTGTAAAAACGATCTGTGACAAAACCAATTATAGAAGATACACCTGCATCCTCTTGGACACTATCTTCAGTATCCTCTAATGCAATTGCATCATCCTCAATCATAATTTCATCTTCAGCCATTATACTTCCTTTGCTCCGACTACGGTACATTTGTAGTCTACAGTTGTCCAATCACCATCAATTGGCAATTCTTCGTGCAGTATTTGCATTTTTATACACTCTGCTTTTTCTTCAAACCACTGCACAGATTGATTAATGCATGACTGACTATCCATGCATACTGTTAACATTAATGACCATATTACTTCCATACTAATATCCAAATGTTGAATCAGCTACCGGCATACCCATTGACGGTCTTCCCATCGGGTCGTAGTCGAAAACAGAGAACCGGGGTCGGGACATAATACCGTACCGGAGTGCGTCATAAAGATGGTCTTCAGAGTGCGTGTCAATGTCCTCTGGATTTCTTTTGTCCAGCGGAAGTGCTGGTAATTGGGATATAATGTTTGTGCAATTATTAAAGAACACAAGTCTTGGTTCCTCCGTATACTCATCTATTTGCAAACGCCTATGCACTTCATTCTTACCGGCTACTCGACTTCCTCTACTTCTATCAGATGGTCGCCAGCGACATCCCCGCATAATCATTTGTTCTGCCAAGCTAGGACCAGTATCCCCACGCTTATGCCAAAGAGAACTATCAAGAACGCCATACTTGATGTT
>VMHT01025902.1_pt1 | contig 11125 bp, 12 predicted proteins | sample 4693611 | NCBI WGS metagenome assembly VMHT01 (sample SAMN12280063, study PRJNA550983) | marine metagenome | isolation source: seawater sampled from same location over 5 years 0.02-0.2 micron viral filtrate | place: USA: collected off the coast of southern California halfway between the port... ... | reverse complement strand
GTTCCCAGCGGCGCAAACTATGTTAAAGTTTTTGTAACAGGTGGTGGTGCTGGCGGCGGCGGTGCAAATGCTTGCAGTACCTCTTGGTTCCAATCAGGCGGCGGTGGCGCTGGTGGTACTATGATTGGTTTTTATGCAGTAACCGCTGGTGATACAATTTCTTATTCTGTTGGTGGTGCTGGTGCTGGTGGTGTTGGACAGTCCAACGGAACGGCTGGTAGTAATTCCACACTCAGTAAAAGCGGTACAACTTTTGCGACAGGCGGCGGGGGAAATGCTAGTAGTTTCTCAACTGGTGGTACTGGTGGTTCAGCTACTCATAGCGGGATGGTAAGCACTTCCGCGCAGACTGGTGGTGCTGGTCAAAACGGCGGTGCAGAGGCTTCTTTTAAAGGTGGAAATGGGGGTACATCATACTATGGCAATGGTGGTAATGGTGGACACTACACTCACGGAAGCTCTCCTTTAGGTGTGTCGCGAGGCGCAGGTGGCGGTGGTGCAGGTATCCACACATGTTCCAATAGAAATGGAGCGGCTGGGCAAGGTGGCAAGATCGTAATTCAAGCATGGACAGCGGTAGGGTAATTAAAATGGCAAAAACTTTTACTATTGAAGGCTATATCCCAACGGCGGCAGAGGTGCGCGAATTTCGTAACGCAACCCTGTTAGCAACTGATTATATTGTTGTGATGAACACAGAAAAAGGCACACCTATTCCACAGGAATGGCTAGATTATCGTCAGGCGTTAAGAGATATACCAAGTCAAACAGGCTTTCCAACAGAAGACGATCAACCCGTTCCTACAAGTTTAGTTTTTCCAACTGAGCCAGAGTAAATTTATTTTGGGGAGGATAGAATAAATGCTAGGTTTTTCTGCCATATCAGAAGCGCCTATATCTCAGGCTACTACCACTAGTGGTGCATTAGGGTTTCTACCAACCAGTTTAGCTACATTAACTGCTGGTAGTCTTTTATTTGAAGGTATTGCGAATGTAACAGCAGATTCTACTGCAGCTACATTTTCTTTAAACATTAACTTTGATGCAAAAGCTACCTCTAATGTAACAGGTACTGAAGCTACTACAACAGTAAATAATTTTGCTTCTGTATCTGGTAAAGCTAACTTTACATTAAGTCCAACGACTGCCTCTTTTACTGCGGGTCAACTTTTAGGTACTGGCCTAGCTAACTTTACGATACCTAGTACTACATCTGTATTTAGTATAAATGATTTTGCAAGTATAGAGGCCAAAGCTAACACTAATTTAAACAGTATTGTTTCTACAGTATCTGCTGATGACGTTATAGGCAAAGGTTTAGCAAATATAATTTCAAATAGTGTAAATGCTACATCAGTTGTGGATACACTTAGTTTTGACGCAAAAGCTAATTTAACTGTAGCTTCTGTACTTAACAATATTATCGCAAATAATTTTGAAAGTGTAAACGCAAAAGCTAATACTACTTTAAGTGAAGTTGTTTCTAATGTATCTGCAGAAGATGTTATAAGTAGTGGTGCAGCAAATATAATTTCAAATAGTGTAAGTGCTACATCAGTTGTTGATACACTTAACTTTGATGCAAAAGCTAATTTAACTATAGCTTCAATACTCAGTGATATTACTGCAAATGATTTTGAAGAAGTAGATGCTAAAGCAAATATAACAATACCATCTGCAACATTCACTGGTTCAGTTACTTCTTTTGCAGATGTCAAAGGTGCAGCTAATACAACACTAGATACAACCTTACTGTCTTCTTCTGTTAACATAGGCACACCTACAGGAGTAATATTTGATTACAGTCCATACGCAGAACAGTATTCCAGATCACGTGTACTATATATACTTAGACAAAAACCTCATGGTACGGAATTACGAACAGCTAATTCTCCTAGTTTAACTACAAGCAATGTAGTGCATATACAAGTAGAAGATCGTTCTGTTTATATAGGACGTAGCCCAACTAACAATACTGTTTACATAGCAGCTTAAAGGATGAACAATGTCATATAAATGGCCTGATAAAGATAAAGATGAATTACTTGACTATAATATTGATTGGTCACGTTTTTTAGGTGCAGATACTATTTCTGCAGTTACGTGGTTTATAGATGATGCAGATGGCACTAAAACAGAAGTTAGTGCTACTGATGTTGTAGATGGATTACAATTTGTTCAAGGTACATATACTAATACTATTGCTACAATTAGACTAGGTATAGGAACTAACAATAAACGCTATAAAATTACGTGTAAAATAACCACAGTAGGTGCATTGCAGTATGAACGTTCTGTATTTTTACGTGTAAAGGAGAAGTAATATGGCATTTGATTATCTGGGATTAGTTAATGATATAAATCGTAGGCTTAATGAAGTAGAATTGACTTCTGTTAACTTTGCTTCTACTACAGGTTTTTATAGTTTTGCTAAAGACGCAGTAAACTCTTCTATTCGTCATATACAACAGGAAGAATATGAATGGCCTTGGAATCATGTAGAAGAAACAGAAGTATTGCTTGCAGGCGAAACACGTTACAGCTATCCTTATGATGCAAAAACAATTAACTTAAATAGTTTTAGGATTAAACGTGACGATACACTAGCAACAAATACTATTAAACTTAAAGTACTTAGTTATGAAGAATACCTTGACAAACATGTAGATACTGAGTATAACTCTAGTAATACAGGAACACCACGTTATATAGTACGTGCACCTAGTCGAGAGTTGTTAGTAGTACCTACTCCTGATAAAAATTATGAGTTAGTTTACGAATATTATACTACGGGATTTGATCTTGAGTTACATTCTGATGTACCTAATCTTCCTGAACAGTATCGTTATGTTATTGTAGATGGTGCAATGTACTACGCGTATCAATTTAGAGGTGATATGCAAGCATCACAAGTAGCTATGCAAAAATTTACACAGGGCATTAAGCACTTACGTAGTATTAATATAAATCGTACAGAGTATGTACGTGATTTGCGAGTACACTTTTAATGGCAACACAATGGCAGACATTTCCTATTGAGTTTAGAGGAGGTCTTATCTCTAATCTTACGGCGTTACAGCATGGTACAAATGCTGTAGGTTCTGCTACGTTATTACAAAACTTTGAGGTAAACAAAGAAGGTGGTTATTCTAAACTGCTTGGGTATTCAAAGTATAGCACACAACAAGTTGCTGGTAGTGGACCTATACTTGCACTAAAAGTTATTAGTTCAGGTAGGATTGTTGCAGCACGTAAAAATGCAAGTAACTACACTCAATATTATTACGGTACAGGTGGTGCATGGACTAGTATGGCTACTAGCGTAGCTACAAATGGTGGTAAAGCTAAAAGTGTTTTATTTAATTTAGATGGTGACGATAAAGTTATATTTGTAGATGGTACTAATTATCCTGCAATATATAATACGTCAGGTAACAGTACTACTTTTATGACTTCTTCAAATAGTACTGATGTATTAGGCGCACAACACATAGCTATATTTAAAAATACAGCATTTTACGCAAAAGGCAATACGATATTCTTTACTGCTCCTTTTACTGTAGATGATTTTAATGTAGCTAATGGTGCAGGTTCAATTAACGTAGCTAATGATATTACAGGACTAGCAGTATTTCGTGAACAACTTATTATATTTACTACTGACACAATTAAAAAACTTACTGGAAGTAGTTCCGCAGACTTTCAAGTATCACCTATTACAGACCGTATTGGTTGTGTCAACGGTGATACTATTCAGGAAGTTGGCGGTGATATTATGTATTTATCCCCTGATGGTATAAGGCTACTAAGTGCCACAGACCGTATTGGTGATTTTGGATTAGACGTTGCCTCTGATTCTATTGTAAAAGATGCTACGAGCTTTTTAAGCCAGACTCCTGAGTTTTGTTCTGTAGTACTAAAAGAAAAATCTCAGTATCGTATTTTTGCATACGTATTATCAGAACAAACAGAAGCTGCAAAAGGATTGATAGCAACTAAGTTTATATCACAAGGTGCTGGTGGTTTAGCGTGGTCTACAACAAAAGGTATAAAAGCATTTATTGCAGATAGTAGATATACAGGAACATCTGAAACATTATCGTTTGCTAATGAAGATGGTTATGTATATACAATGGAAACGGGTTCTAACTTTGATGGGCGTAATATAGAAGCTATTTATGAATCTCCATTTATGCCTATTTCAGATCCTCAAATCCGTAAAACATTCTACAAAATGACTCTTTATGCAGAGCCATCTGCAAGTATGACACTAGACTTAAACATTAAATATGATTTTGCTTCTGCTACAAATACAAAAGTTGTTCAGCCTTCTACACAACAAATATCAAGTACAGGTAGTCAAGTATTTTTATTTGGAGCATCATCTTCTGTGTTTGATACATCTACCTATGGTGGGGAATTAGACAAAGTTTATAATACAAATTTAATAGGTTCTGGTAAAACTATAGCCATACGACTAGAGGACTTATCCACTAACCCTACTTTTACTTTAGATACTGCGCTGCTTGAATACAGCCAAGAAGATAGACAATAAGGAAACAACATGGCAGGTTATACTAGACAAGATACCGCAAACAACATTGCTAATGGTAATGTTATTGACGCTGATGATTTTGATGCAGAGTACAATGCTATTGAATCAGGGTTCAATGCTTCTACAGGACACAAACACGATGGTACTGCAGGTGAAGGCGCTCCTATTACAAAAGTAGGACCAAGCCAAGATCTTATTATATCAGGATCTCAAGTATTACCTAAAACTTCAAACACGTTAGACTTAGGATCTAATAGTACTAGGTTTAAAAATGCATATATAGATGGTACTACAGTTTCAGATGCACTAACAATTACAGATAACGCTACTGTAGGGGGTACACTAGGTGTGACAGGGGCTACAACTGTGACAGGGGCTACAACACTGTCTAGCACAGCAGCTATTACAGGTAACACTACAATAGGCGGTACATTGGGGGTTACAGGTGCATCTACATTAGCTAGTGCTGCAGTTACCAATAATACTACAGTAGGCGGTACTCTTGGTGTTACTGGTAATAGTACTATTGGTGGTACTCTTGGTGTGACAGGACAGATTACAGGGAATATTACAGGTGCCGTAACGGGTAATGCATCTACAGCAACTGCATTACAAAATGCAAGAAGCATTACTATTGATGGTGATGTAGATGCTAGTGCTACAAATTTTGATGGCACAGGTAACATTACTCTTACAACAACGTTAGATACAGTAAACTCTAATGTAGGTTCGTTTGGTAGTTCTACAGCTATTCCTGTTGTTACTGTAAATGGTAAGGGCTTGGTTACTGGCGTAAGTACTGCTTCTATCACTACCGCATTAACTGTGGGCGCTGATAGTGGTACTGACGATAGTGTAGCTTTAGCTACAGACACGTTAAACTTTGCTGGCACAGCTAATGAAATTGAAACTGCAGTAAGTAATAACCAAATTCAAATTGGTTTACCTAGTGCTGTTACAGTAGGTAGCCTTAATACATCAGGTAATGTAATAGTAGGTGGTAACTTAACTGTATCAGGAACCACTACTACAGTAAACACTGAGACTATTAATTTAGCTGATAATCAGATTTTATTAAACTCTAATGAAACAGGTACTCCATCGCAGAATGGCGGCATTGAGATTGAACGTGGTACATCCGCTAACAAAACGCTTGTATGGAATGAGACAAGTGATAAGTGGACTGTAGGAAGTGAAAAATTTGTAGCAGGTACGTTTGAGGGAAATCTTACGGGTAATGTAACAGGTAGTCTACTAGGTAATGCACAAACAGCTACAGTAGCTGCTTTAGCCACATCAGCATTGGCGCTGACAGGTAACATAACTACTTCTGGAGACATTAACTTAGATATTGGCGGCACTGTCTTTATTGACTCTAGTGACGGAGTTATGTCGTTTGCTGATGACAGCCAAGCTAATGCAAAAATTGATTTTGCTACATCTAACACCCTTAAATTTTATGCGGGTGTTATTAATGAAGAGATGCGTATTACTGGAAATGGTGTAAATGTTATAAATGGTTTGCGTGTAGGGGATACTACAGCACCTACTGATAATGATATACATGCTACTGCAGACATTAGTGCAGGGGGAGAGATAAAGCTTACAGGGGGCGCTCAAGATTGGACTTTTGAAGTAGACGGTAGTAATCGTCTGGTAATCCAGTACAACGGAACCTCACTAGCTAGAATAGATACTAGCGGAAATCTAGTTGTTAAGGGTGACGTAACAGCCTTTGGTACACTATAATGACAATAACCTCATTAGATAACTTTGGTCACGCAAGCGGCTCAATATCTATGAGTGAGTTGCGTAATTATTACGGACAGTCTGGGGCTGTTTCTCTGAGTGGTAATTTAAGTGGTAGCTCTAATCCTGTTCCAGACAGCTTACCGTCTTCAGGTAGTGCCTTAGCGTTTTCTGATTATCGAAGTGCAAATCGTATACTGAAAAAGAAAGGCACGACAGAAACAAAGACAAGTGGGTCTTTTTGGTCGCCAGCACAATCAGGTTGTGTGCAATGTAATGTATATGTTTTAGGTGGAGGCGGTTCTGGGGGTGGTCACTCGACGGATAGTGGTCGTGAGAAGGTTGCCTCTGGTGGTGGTGCGGGTGGTACAGCATTTCGCAGATACTCTGTACAAGATGATCTTACGTCTGTTACTTTAAGTTTTACACAAGTACAAATAGTTTTAACCAGCGGTTCAACTTCCGCAAAAGTTAGATTTTTAGTAGCACCTAGTAGTATTAATACAGGTGACTTAGTTGCAATTACTAATTTAACATCTCAACCGTCTTCGTTTACATCTCTAGGCGTTGATATCACTACCCTCAACAACACAAGTCAAACTGTTACGGATGCAGATTCAGTCAATAATTTTGTAGAAGTCAATCTTACGTTGAGTAGCGGAGCAGGCGGTTCTATAGCTTTAACAGGTAGTGCCTCTGGTTCGATTACAGTTAATGGTGCGAGTATAAGTATAGGTGCTGGGGGTTATGCTGTATCTTATTCTGCGGGTAGTGGAACAGTTATATCAGGTCGCAATGGTGGCACGACAATTTTCAGCCCTAGTGGATCAGGCGCTAATATTCATGCTAGTGGTGGCTCAAGAGGATTTGGTGGTAGACAGGGCGCTATAGATGCAACAGTAACAACTACTCTTCCCGTAGGAGAAGCTTCTTCTGCAGCAACTATTGGTGCTTGGGGAACTTGCCCTGCTTCATTAGGTGGTTCTGGTTCTGGGGGAGAAAACAATTACACTGGTGGAAAAGGTCCAGGTTTATCTTTAGGCGGTGACGGATCAGGTGCAACAGGTGGCGGTAGCCCTAACTTAGGATCTGGTGGTGCAAATGGTTCTACCGTAAGTCAGTCTGGATATGCGAAAGGTGCAACCACAAGCGCACCCTCAAAGCCCTCTGAGTGGGGTTCTGATGTAAGTGCTACTTTCCAAGGTGGTGCGGGTGTACAACATTCAAGTGGTGCTGCTGGCGCTTCTGATGCAGGTACTAACTACGGTGCAGGGTCTGGGGGGTCTGCATCAGAATCTGGCGCAGGTTCTACAGGTGCAGGATCTAGTGGTGCTATAATTGTTACCTACTACGAGGTAAACACATGACCCATATTACGCCAGAACAACTAGAAGCTATGCTGGACAGGGCCGCTAAGAAGGGTGCTAGGCAAGCTTTGTGTGACTTAGGATTGTCTGACTTAGATGCAGCTAGTGATATTAAAGAATTACGTAGTCTATTAGACTCATGGCGTGATACAAAGAAAAGTATATGGAAAACACTCGTACAATTAGGAACAGTTGCAGTACTAACCTTTATAGCTACTGCTGTGTGGATGCAAGTAGGAAAATAAATGATTGAAGTACTAGCACTTGCTGGCGCAGTCACTAAGATAGCAGGTGCAGTTAGCTCTGCAGTCAAAGCTGGTGGTGATGTAGCTGATCTACTACCTCATTTTGGTAGACTAGCGAAGCTTGACTCTGAAATACAACTTGCTGAAAAAGGTAAACACAAAGGCCCACTAGGTAGATTGTCTTCATCTGAAGAAGAAGGGTTTGCAATAGCCCAAGCTAAGATGAAACACAAAGAAGCAATGGATGAATTGCGTTCAGCTTGTCAGTTGTATGGACCACCAGGAATGTGGGATCTAGTAGTCAAAGAGCAAGCTGCTGCTAGGCAACGTCACAAAGAAGCTTTAGAGAAACAGGCTGCTGCTAGAGATAGATTATTTTGGGGTTTATCCTTGACAGCAGGTGTACTAGTATTTATAATAGGCTTAGCCGCCATGACTTGGGGATTAAACGAAGTAGTAAATGGATAATAAGGAAGTAACACAATGATGCAGTTTAAAGGATTTAAGCCAGATGCGATGAATCGTATTGCAGGTTCTCTTGGATATACAGGCGACATGAATAACTTTGACCAATACTTACAAGGTAATCCTAGTGCCATGCAAAAGATGGATTCGTACCGACAAGCAGCTATGGCTATGGCTAAAGGTGGCGTGGTTAAAAAATATAATGAAGGCGGTTCCGCTGCAAATGACGATGAAGCAGGTACAAACCCACCTGAAGAAGATAAAGGTAAGTCTGCTGCAGAGGTTACTATTGGAAGATTGCAAGATCCTACAGGCTCAATGCCAACGAGTACAGTTGTAGACCCTGTAAAAGTAGAAACTAATGACAATCAAACAGTTGGTGATACTGCAGGTCAAGTGGGTGAAGCTGAAACTGGAACAGTATCTACCGTAGACACCGTATCTAAAGTTGACACCGTAGATCCTAGAGATCCTGCTAAAGTTGAAGCAGTTACTACTGAAGATAAAGTTGATGAAGAATCAAAAGTTGATGTGGTTAAAGGTGAAGTGTCAGAAGATGCTAAAGTAACTGCTGAACAACAAACAGAAAGTGCTGTATCTGATTTAGAGGCTGAACAAGGCGAAGCTATTCTAATGGAGAACCCTGTACAGCGTGAGATAGAGGACGGTGAACTTATCTCAGGGGCAGCTAACGCAGAAAAAGCTGCTAAGTTTACAGAAGAAGTACAGGCGGCGACAGCTACACCTTCTGAGAAAGCTACGGTACAAGGACAGCTAGGTGAGTTAACAAAAGACTTTGATGCCAACAATCCCCCTGCATGGGCGGCGGGTGCACTGCGTGGTGTTATGTCTAAGATGGCTTCTCGTGGCATATCTGCATCCAGCATGGCAGGTCAGGCTATGGTACAAGCTGCAATGGAAAGTGCCTTACCTATTGCACAGGCTGATGCCTCTACCTTTGCACAATTTGAAGCTCAGAACTTATCTAATCGCCAGCAACGTGCTATGTTAGCAGCACAGCAACGTGCACAGTTTATTGGACAAGAGTTTGATCAGGCATTCCAAGCTCGTGTTATGAATGCAAGTAAAATATCTGACGTAGCTAACATGAACTTTACTGCAGAGCAAACTATCGCACTAGAAAATAGTCGAATTGCTAACACAATGAACTTAGCTAACTTAAATAATAAACAAGCTATGGTGATGGCTGAAGCTGCTGCATTATCTAACTTAGATATGGCTAACCTTAGTAACCGTCAACAAGCTGCAGTTCAAAACGCACAAAACTTTATGTCAATGGATATGGCTAACTTGTCTAATCAACAGGCTGCTAATATGTTCCAAGCTCAGTCTAGGGTACAGAGTATGTTTACTGATGCTGCCGCTGAAAATGCTGCTAATGCATTTAACGCTACATCAGAAAATCAAACTAATCAGTTCTATGATAATTTAAGTACACAAGTTAATCAGTTCAATTCAACCCAAGCTAACGCTATAGCACAGTATAATTCAGGCCAGAAGAATGCTATGTCTCAGTTTAATGCTAACGTACAAAATCAACGTGAGCAATTTAATGCTAACAACAGATTAGTAGTAGATCAATTTAATGCTAACTGGCGTAGGCAGGTTGCTACTGTAGACAATGCTACTGTAAATAGAGTAAACGAATTAAACGCAAAGAATGCTTTAGATGTATCCAACACTGCCTACAATAATTTGTTTAACTTTTATAGTGACACAATGAAGTGGGCGTTTGATTCGTCTGAAAGTGAAAAAGATCGAATTGCCAATATGACTATGGAAGAAATGCGTCAGAAGGGATACAAAGATCGTGCTGATGATTCTAACAATTCTTCTTGGTGGAGTGCTGCAGGTAGTCTAGTGGGAAATATTTTAATGGCAGATTCAGATTCTGTAATAGGAACTTGGATGGGCGGCGGCTAGGGGAGTTAATAATGAGTTACAATAATCATAGAACAGCGTATTTAAATGTACTACGTAAAGCACAGGCTAAAAAAGTAGCTACAGGAACTACATCAGATAAGGGTGGGTTATTACGTAGGTCAATGAAACCAGAAGAAACTGATTCTACCAAAGAACCTAGTGAAATGGTAGTTGAGTATGTACGTGAAATTAACATGGCAAGAAAGGCACTAGCAGATGGATAAAGGTCCAAGCTTTGACGCCCCTGTAGGTGGACAGGGAATGGTAGCTGAGATGGGCAGTATGCCTTGGCAGCAACCCGCTAAATATGATACAATAGATGAAGCGTTAGAGTTTTATTCTTCTCGTTTATTAGAGCCACAGTTCCAAGAAGAACTTCTTGATGTTATGGAACTAGGTACGCCTCTTGCTGCGCTATCCAATTCAATTCAACTAGGTGGTGTAATGCAGGGGCTGCACACACTAGACGTTGGTATACTTATACAACCAGTTATACTAGAAATGCTTGCCTTTGTAGGTGATAAGAACGGTGTTAAATACGACATGGGATTACGTGATCCCGACATTGATCCTGATAAGTTTCCAGATTCCAAGATTGCTCTCGCAGTAAAACGTGCTAGAAAAAACATGAAGGAAGATGACGAGGTAGAACAGGGTGAGGAAGAAAAAAACGTAGAAGCTGTTGCTGAAGATGTAGTAGACAGCGTAAAAGGTTTAATGGCTAGGAGATAACAATGGCGTTTAATGCAGGTGCATTCATAGGTGGCTTTTCACAGGCCGTATCAGCACGTATACAGGAG
>VMHT01176825.1_pt1 | contig 11127 bp, 12 predicted proteins | sample 4693611 | NCBI WGS metagenome assembly VMHT01 (sample SAMN12280063, study PRJNA550983) | marine metagenome | isolation source: seawater sampled from same location over 5 years 0.02-0.2 micron viral filtrate | place: USA: collected off the coast of southern California halfway between the port... ... | reverse complement strand
TGGTGATATAATGGCACAGATTTCTTTTTCAAACTTATTGGAGTACCACACAAAAGAAAATGCTACAGCTACTATGGCAGTTAGAAGCTATATTTGGCAGCATCCTTTTGGAGTTGTGAGCACAAAAGGAATTGTAATAGAAAATATAGATGAAAAACCAAAAGCAGAAACATTTGTAAATGCTGGAATGTATGTTTTTGATAGCTCAATTAAAAATTTTTTAAATGAACCCAAAACTTTAGATATTCCAAAATTATTTGAAATGTTAATGAGAGATAAAAAAAAAACTATTATTTATCCTTTACATGAAGAGTGGCTAGATATAGGTGACGCTCAACAATATGAAAAAGCTCAGTCAAAAATTACATAAATTAAATATTGTTGCTTTAATTCCGGCACGTGGGGGTAGTAAAGGTATAAAATCTAAAAATCTTTACTTATTGGGCAATAAACCTTTAGTAGCTTGGAGCATAGAGTCCGCATTAAAAGAAAAATTAATTAAAAAAACGTATGTATCTACTGATAGTAAAAATATTGCTTTCTATAGCAAATTATTTGGGGCAGAAATTCATAAAAGACCGAAATATTTAGCAAAAGATAATTCAATTTTGATGGATACCGTAAAAGCATTTTTAAAATTTTTAAATACCGAAAAAAAATTTAAAATTGATATACTTATTATTTTGGAACCAACTTCACCATTTAGAGATAAAATGCTTATTTTCAATTGTTTAAAAAAGATGATCCTAAATAAATACGACTCTATAGCTACTTTTGTAAAAATTAATGCTCATCCTAAAAGAATGTGGAATTTAGAAAAAAAACAACCTACTCCATTAATGAAAGGTGATAATTTTGGACCCAGACAAAAATTAAGTAAAATATATGAGTTAGATGGAAGAATATATGCTTTTTACGTGAATAAAAAAAAATTAGGAGACAATTTTTTATTTGGTAAAGCTGGACATTACATTTGTAAAAAAGATCACCATGTGGAAATCGATGATAAAGATGATATAAATCAAGCAAATCAACTGTTAAAAAAGTTATAAATGAATATCAATACAACATCATTAAAAAAGTTATTTTCTATGAAAAATAAAAATGCTTTGTTTATAGGCGGCTCGCGCTATTTAAGAAAATAAATGACTTCCTCGTAATTAGACTTGGATGCAAATGTCATTGTAGCAAGTAGAAATAAAAAATTAGGTTTGCAAAATATAAAAAAATTAGAAAAAAAATATAAATCAAAAGTTCATTTTCTAGAGGTGGATATTGCTGAAAGTAAATCAATAAAAAATTTATACAAGATTGTAAGTAAAAAGTTTGGTTCTGGTTTAGATGTTTTAATTAATTCAGGCTGGTCAGGTAAAAAAAACACATTTGAAAGTATAAATAATCAAGATTGGAATTATGATATTGAAGTTTGCTTGAATGGAGTATTTAGAACTATTAAATGTTTCCTTCCCTTATTAAAGAAAAAGAAAGGCAATATTTTGAATGTAGGTTCCGCATACTCTCATGTTGCCCCAGATTATAGAATTTATGATAATAAAAAATTTTCAAATCCTCCTAGCTATGGCTCAGCAAAAGCAGGTGTTGTTCAACTAACAAAATACTGCTCAAGTTTTTTTTCACCATATAAAATTAGAGTTAATTGTATAAGTCCAGGCGCCTTTCCTTTTATGAAAACGCAAAAAGAAAATCCTAATTTTATAAAAAGACTTGGAGCAAAGTGCCCACTTAATAGGATTGGAAAACCTCATGAACTTAAAGGCATAGTAGCATTACTGTGTTCGGATGCTGGCTCTTTCATAACCGGTCAAAACATTTGTATTGACGGGGGTTGGTCAGTCTGGTGATTAAAGTTGGAATAATAGGACTTCATAATAAGGATAATGGTCATCCGTTTTCATTTTCGGCAATTATCAATGGTTATAACAAAAAAAATTTTAAAAGTTCTCCGTATAAAGTAATTCTCGATTATTTAGAAAAGAGAAAAAAAAATGAATTTGGTATACGTGGAGTAAAAATTACTCACGCATGGACACAAAATTCAAAATTGACTAAAATTTTATGTAAGTCTTGCAATATTAAGTATCCTCTTAAAAATTACGAAGATATGTTAGACGAGATCGATGCAGTAATTATAGCTAGGGATAATTTTCACTATAAAATTGCTAAAAAATTTTTAAAAAAAGGTATTCCTACATTTATTGATAAACCTCTATCTTTAAATAAAAAAGAATTGAAAAAATTTAGCCCATACCTCAAGAGCGCTAAATTAATGAGTTCTTCAGGACTAAGATATTCACCTGAAGTTTTCAAATTAAAAAAAAGTATAAAAAAACTTGGTAAAATCGTGTCAGTGAATGCAAATGTAATAAATAATTTGGAAAATTATGGTGTTCACATGCTTGATATTATTGATGAACTCAATCTTCTTAAAGTAAAAAAAATTTTTAGAATTAAGCAAAAAAATATCGATACAGTTAATATTGTTTGTAAAAATAAATCAACAATCAACCTCAATTGTCTAGGAAGAGTTAAAAAAATTTTTAATTTAAAAATCATTGGTAAAAACGGATTTTTAGAGGAAAATTTTTTAGATAATTTTTCATCTTTTAAGAATACTTTAATTACCTTTTTTAAAATGGTAAAAAGCAAAAAAGTTCAATTAGATCCTAAGAGAACTTTAAAAATAATGAACTTAATAATTTCTGTTAAAAAACTATAATAAATATCTATGGCAAATTATAAAGATTTAGAAAAAAAAATTATATTAGTTTCTGGAGCTTCAGGGTTATTAGGGAGTGATTTTGTGAAAAATTTTTTATTACAAAAATCAATTGTAATAGCTATAGATAAAAATTTAAGTAAAAGTTTGAAAGAATTTCAACATAAGAATCTTTTTTTTGTAAAATGTGATATAACAAGACCCAACGATGTAAATAATTTGGTAAGAAAAATTTTCAAAAAATATAAAAAAATTGATGTTTTAATAAATAGTGCAGCTTCAAAATCCAAAAATCTTAAAGATTTTTTTGAAAAATTTGAGACTTTTAAATATAAAAAATGGAAAGAAATAATGTCAGTCAACATTGACGGATCCTATTTGTTATCACAGGCAGTAAGCAAAGTTATGATTAAGAGCAAAAGTGGTAGCATAATAAATATTGCTTCTATTCAAGGTATTTTAGGTAATGATGATAGAATATACAAAGGATCAAAATTTAAAGGAGTACAAATGAATTCACCAGCAGTATATTCTACCTCAAAAGCAGCTTTAATTGGTTTGTCTAGATATTTAGCCACCTATTTAGGTAAATTTAATATTAGAGTAAATTCAATTAGCCCTGGAGGAATAAGAAGTTCTCAAAATTTAAGATTTTTAAAAAATTACTCCTCGAAAGTCCCCATGAAAAGGATGGGAGAGCAAAAAGAAATTACCTCAACAGTTTTGTATTTAGCATCATCAGAGTCTTCGTACATTACCGGTCAAAATATTGTTGTTGATGGTGGATATAGCATTTGGTAGAGAATTTTATGTTTTTTCCAACTCCCAGAAAAGTTAATTTACAAAAATATAAAGAAGGTCTCAATAACCCTGGGATTTTTTATGGTCTAAATAGTAAAATCGAATTTTGTAAACTTTGCACCAATAGTAATCAAAAACCAAATTCCGAGAGGGAATATAAGCACGTAAAACAAACAAATAAACCAACAATTAAAGTGGAAAAGGGTATTTGTAACGCTTGTAAGGTTAACGATTATAAAAAAGAAAATATTGACTGGGAAAAACGAGAAAAACAATTAAAAAAACTTTGTGATAAGTTTAGAAAAAATAATGGTGATTATGATTGTCTAATACCTGGATCTGGTGGCAAAGATAGTTTTTATGTATCTCATGTACTTAAACATAAATACGGAATGAATCCACTCACATTAACATTTTCTCCTCACCTTTATACTGATTGGGGATTTAAGAATTTTAAATCATGGATTCAAACAGGTTTTGATAATTATTTATTTACCCCTAATCCCAAGATACACAGGCTTTTAACTAGAATCTCATTAGAAAACTTATTTCATCCTTTCCAACCTTTTATATTCGGACAGAATTTTCTGGCGCCAAAACTAGCTGCAAAACAATTTAATATCAAATTAGTATTTATGGCTGAAAGTCCACTTGAATATGGAAATGATGACGATATAAATGATCCAAAAAAAGACCCTAAGTACTTTTGCATAGACAATCCTAATAATACTGCGATCGGCGGTATTCCAGTAAAAGAATTGATTAAAAATTTTAATATTAATGCAAACGATCTAGTGTCTTATCTACCTATTTCTACCAAGGAATTTGCAAAAAGTGGAACCGAAGTACATTATTTAGGTTTTTATTTACCTTGGCATCCTCAAGAAATATTTTATTACGCAATGGAAAATGGAAATTTTTCACCATCACCAGAGAGAACACCAGGAACTTATAGTAAATATTCATCTATAGATGATAAAATGGATGATCTACATTATTTTACAACTTTTATTAAATTTGGAATTGGTAGAGCTACCCACGATAGTTCACATGAAGTAAGAAACGGTGAGATCAGTCGGGAGGAAGCTGTAAATTTAGTAAAAAAATTCGATGGAGAATACTCTAATAGATTTGAATAAGAGATTTTTGAATATCTTTCAATTAATGAACACGAATTTAAATTTGCAAGTAAAAATTTTCAACATCCAACAATGGATAAAAAATATTTTGATTTATTAACAGATAACTTTAGATCACCCCATATATGGAAATTTAAAGATAATAAATGGGAGCTTAGATCAAAAGTTTGGAAATAATAAATGAAAAATTCCTTTTATTCAAAATTTAAAATTCAAAGAACTGAAGATTTTTTTTATACAAAAGAATACAATTATAAAAAAATAAAAGATAGCCATTTACATTTAATAACATGTTTAAAAAAAGATTTAAAAAAAATAAAAGCCGGCGAACTTAAGGGAAAGATAGTAGACTTTGGTTCAGGAAATGGAGAGCTAATAAATTATTTAAATATTCACTTTCCACAAACCACTTTAATTGGTGTTGATGCTTCAAAAGAATTAATAAAAGTTGCAAAAAAATACGTAAAAAAAAAAAATAAAAATATTAATTTTTTAAAAGGTTCTGTATTGAACAAAAATTTTTTTAAAAAACAAACCAATGACATTTCTTTCTCTTGTGGACTATTACCTATATTTGATGAATTTCAAACACCTATAAACAACATTATTAATTGGAGTAAAAAAAAAGGAAAGATCTATATAGGTTCCTTATTCAGTGACTTTCCATATGATGTATTTGTAAAGTATCGTCATAGCAAAAATTTTAAGAAAAATACTGTTGAATCTGGATGGAATATATTCTCTAAGAAATCTATTTCTTCTTTTTTGAAGAGTCATAAAAAAGTAAAAACATTCAAATTTGATGATTTTAATTTTAAAAGAAATGTTAAAAAAAACAAAAATGACTACGTTAGGTCGTGGACATTTAAAGACTCAAAAGGAAAATATTTTACAACAAATGGCCTTAATCTAATATTACCGGCTTCAATGTTAAAAATATATTTAAAATAAAATTGAACAAAAGAATAATCGCAAGGTTAGATATTAAAGGACCAAACCTAATTAAAGGGATTAATTTCGAAGGTCTGAGAAAACTTGGAAACCCTAATGATTTTGCTATTAAATACTATGTAGAAGAAGTAGACGAAATATTGTTTATGGACAACGTTGCTAGTCTTTATGGAAGAAACAGTCTATTTGATGTTATAAAAAAAAGTACTGAACAAATATTTGTACCAATTACTGTAGGTGGCGGAATAAGAAATTTATCAGACGTAGAAAAAATATTAAAATCAGGCGCAGATAAAGTCGCCATTAACTCAGCAGCAATAAGCAATCCTGATTTGATAAGTCAAATTTCAAAAACATTTGGAAGTCAGTGCTTGGTTATATCTATTGAAGCTAAAAAAAAAAATGACAAAAGTTGGGAGGCTTATGTACATAATGGTAGAGACAAAACCGGTCTTGATGTAATGGATTGGTCTAAAAAATGTGTAGACTTGGGGGCAGGTGAAATATTTGTTACTTCGATTGATCAAGATGGAACATTTAAAGGTTTTGATAATTTACTTAATGATAAAATTTCAAAAAACTTAAAAATACCACTAGTTATTGGAGGTGGTCTTGGCAGTCTAGAAAACTTAGATCTAATTAAAACAAATCAAAATATAAATGGCTTATCAATTGGAAGCGCTCTTCATTATAATAAGATTAAAATAAAAGATATTAAAAGTTATTTAGAAAAATGAAAAAAAAAATTGCAATAATTGATTATGGAATTGGAAATATATTAAGCGTACAAAGAGCTTTAGAGACACTTGGAGCAAATGTAATCTTAACTAAAAAAGAAAAAGAAATAACTGATGTCTCCCATGTGATACTACCTGGTGTTGGAGCATTTGGAGCGGCAATGAATAATCTTAACAAATTTAATCTGCTAAACCCTATTCTTGAAACTACAAAAAAAGGTAATTTTCTATTGGGTATTTGTTTAGGAATGCAAATGTTACTCTCTAAAAGTTTTGAATTCGGAAATCATCAAGGTTTAGATTTAATTAAAGGTAAAGTAGTAAAAATAGAACCAAAAAAAGAAAATAAATTTTTTAAATCACCATATATTGGATGGAGCAATCTTCAATTGATAGAAAAAAATAAGTCTAGTAAAAAAAATATATTATCTAACTTAAAAGATAACGAAAAATATTATTTTATACATTCTTACGAAGCTATTCCTGAGGATCCAGCTAGTGTAATTAGTAAAACTTTTGAACAAGGAAGATATGTTAATGCTGTTATTTCAAAAGAAAATATTTTTGGCTGTCAGTTTCATCCAGAAAAGAGTAGAGAGCAAGGATTGCAAATATTAAAAAATTTTTTAGATTTAAATTAATTAATACTTACAAAGCGAATTTTTCTAAAAAAAATTAAAAATAAATGAGTAAATTTATCATATTTGACTTAGATGGAGTCTTAATTAACTCAAAAAAAAACATGAATACGTCATGGACACATGTAAATCGGAAGCTCAAACTAAATGTAAGTTTTAAAAAATATTTTAGTTTAACAGGTATTCCTTTTGAAAATATCTTAGAAAAATTAAATATTAAAAAAAAACTATTTAGAAATGCAAAAAGAATTTTTAGAGAACAATCGATTAAACATTTTAATCAAATTAAAATTTACTCAAACGTTTACACAACGCTCGATTATTTAAAAAATGTAAAAAAATATAAGTTAGCTATTTTAACATCTAAAGAAAAATCAAGAACAATTAAAATCTTAAAATTACTAAACTTGAAATTTGATTTTATTCAATGCCCAATAAAAGGCTTTAGAGGCAAACCAGATCAATATTTATTTAAAAAACTGATTAAAAAGGCCAAACAAAAAAGGAGAAACTGTTTCTACGTAGGCGATACATTTACAGACTATAAGTTTGCAAAAAATTCAAAAATTAAGTTTATTTTTTGTAATTATGGATATGGAAAAAAAATTGGAAAAAATATTAAGAAAATTAATAATATTAAGGAAATAGTTAATTATATCTAAATTCAAGATAAATGAAAAAAAATAAGCCCCAACTATTAATTCAAAATAACCTTAATCCGGCACAAGCGAAAATATTAAATGCCCTAAATAAAAACAATACTTTAAATTACTCAAAATTAATTGATAAAATATTTAAAACAACAAACAAAAAAAAAAATGGATAATAACCCCGATCTTAAGTAGAGATTTTGCACAAAGTGAGTTATTTTCTGATTTAAATTTTTTATTATTATTAGAATTTTTAGTAAAAAGAAATAAAGTCGATAGAGTAGAAGTAAAAAATAAATTATTAAAAGAAGTTATTAAAAAACGTTTTCCCAAACTTAAAGTAAAGCTTCAAAAACTTAAATATATAAAAAAAATTTCTTTTCAATACATAACAATTTTTATGAATTTTTTAAGATTAATAATTTATTCGTTTTTAATGATAATCTCTAAAAGTCACAAAAGAAAAGAATTTTTTAAAAACAAAAAAATTATTTTAATTGAAACCTTTTTGTCAAAAAGCTTAATAAAAAATAATAGATTTATAGAAAGATATAATAAAGAAGCATTCTTAAAATTTCCTACAAATTTAAAAAAAGACTCATATTTTTATCCAGTAAATTTATCTCTACAAACTATTCAGAAATCTATTAAAATCCTTAGAAATGAAAAAATAAAATTTATACATCCATTAGATTTTTTAAATCTTAAAGATTATATAGATTCAATTTTTTTAATACCTTCACTAGGAAAGATTCATAGAAGCAAGATAATTTTTAATAATTTTGAAATTAGCAATATTGTAAAAGAATATAATTTTTTTTCATACTTTAATTTCTCAACTTATTTATCAAATCTTAATTATAATTTTTTAAAGCGACTAAGAGAAAATGACATTAAAATAAAATTTATTTTAGATTGGTATGAGAATCAAATAATAGATAAAGGTTTTTGCATGGGTAAAAATGAATATTATCAATCAATCAAAATTAAAGGTCATATGGGTTTTATCAATGATTTTAGAAATATTCATTATTACCGCCCTACACATCTTGAAAATAAACTTAAATGTATCCCAGATGAAATTTTAGTAATAAATAAAAATATTCTGAATAAATTTAAAAAAGATAAAATTACAAAATATAAAATTGTTCCTTCATCTCGAAATCAAACACTTTTTAATATTAAACTTCCGAAAAAAACAAATTTTAATAAAAAAACAAATATATTATTTATATTAAGCACAAATCAGCGTGAGTCCAACTTTATCTTCACATTAATTTTAAATTTAATTCCAGAAATAAATTTAAAAAAATTTAATATTATTATTAAAGCTCACCCTAATACGAAAATTAGTAAAATTATAAATAAAGACAAAAACATAATCATTTCAAATAATTTGATTTATGATGAAATGTTAAATGCAGAAATAATTATTAGTGGAGGTACTACTGCTACCATTGAGGCCCAAATATTAGAAAAAAAAATTATTTTGGTAGGTAATAACTCGGGTATTATGTTAAATCCTTTAATGAAAAATAATCAAAAATTGTTAAAAGTTTGTTACAATAGCAAAGATTTAATGAAACATATCTTTAATTTCTCTAAAACAAAACAAAAAAGAAATAATTTAAATAATAATTTATTAAATTATTATTTTGTAAAAACAAAAAAACGATTAAATAAAAATTTTTATAACTAATGATTATAGCTTTAATACCATCAAGACTTAATTCCAACAGATTAAATAGAAAGCCACTTTTAATTATTGATGGTTTGCCAATCATCATACACACTTTAAAAAGAGTACAACTTTCAAAAAAAGTTAATAAAGTAATCGTTTGTACGGATAGTGTAGAGATTAAGAATATTGTTGAAATGCACGGAGGGGAAGCAGCTTTAACTTCGGCTAAGCATAGAAATGGAACTGAAAGAATAGCAGAAATATCAAAAAAATTTAAAAAAGCAAAACTTATTATTGATGTTCAAGGCGATGAGCCATTAGTTGACCCAAACGACATTGATGATGTAATTAAATTTCATAAAAAAAATAATAATTTCGATATCGTTTTACCAATTAAAACCACTCAAAATGCTGAAGATAAATCTTTAATTAAAGTAGTATGCTCCAAACAAAATAAGATATTATACTTCAGTAGAGCTCAAATTCCGTTTAACTTTAAACAGAAAAATATAAAATATTTTAAAGATTTGTCAGTAATTTCTTTCAAACCTCAAGCTTTAAAAAAGTTTTCAAAGTTAGAACCAGGTAAATTAGAGGTAATAGAAGGCATCGAATTACTTAGAGCGCTAGAAAATGATTTATCAATCGGAACTTTCGAGGCAAAAAGTTCAAGTTTTGGTGTTAATGTCAAACAAGACTTACTTCGGGCAATAAATGAGATGCCAAGAAATAAAATACGAAAGCTTTACTAAAATCTAATTTCATCATGAAACAAATATCTGTTTTAATGACAGTTTATAACACTGATAAATATTTAAATGAGTCTGTAAATTCTATTTTAAATCAAAATTATAAAAATTTTGAGTTTGTAATCGTTGATGACTTTTCTACTGATAAATCAAGAGAGATATTGAAAAAATATAAGAATAAAAAAATAAAACTTTTTTTACTAAAAAAACATATCGGAAGAACTCCAGCTTTAAATTTTGGTTTAAGAAAATGCAAAGGTAAGTTTATAGCAATTTTAGACTCAGATGATATTTCTTCTAAAAATAGACTTTTAAAACAAATAAATTTTTTTAAAGAAAATATTAATACTCAGATGGTAGGAACAAATACAGTCCTAATTAATGAAAAAGGAAAGAAAATCAAAAATTTTTATATTCCACAAGATAATAAAGAATTTAATAAAGAAATGATTTTTAACAATTATCTACCACATTCATCTGTAATGTTTAGAAAAAATTTTTTAAGTAAAATTGGCAATTGTTATCCAAAAGATTATACCTATTCACAGGATTATGCTTTGATGTTAAAATTTTTAAAGAAAAGTAAAATTTATGTCCTGCCTTTTAATCTTACAAAATCAAGAGTTCTTAAAAATAATATGACAAATTCTAAAAAGTTAAAAATTGTAAGGGAAATTGATATTATAAAAAATAATTTATTTTCACTTAAAAATTTTGATTTAACTATTCCTGAAAGACTATTTCTAAAATATCTTATTATAAAAAGAGTCTTGAAAATATTTTATAAATCAATATTGTAATTTTTTGTGGGCGTGTAGTTCAGTGGTAGAACGCTTCGTTGACATCGAAGAGGTCATAAGTTCAATTCTTATCACGCCCACCAAATCCCTTAATAGAGTAGCTTTTTAACTATTTACATATTAGAACAAAAATAATATAAAATTGTGCCTGGTAATTATTGCGAAGGGGCCACACCCGATCCCATTCCGAACTCGGAAGTTAAGTCCTTCAGCGCCGATGGTACTTTGTCTTAAGATATGGGAG
>VMHT01136987.1_pt1 | contig 11127 bp, 10 predicted proteins | sample 4693611 | NCBI WGS metagenome assembly VMHT01 (sample SAMN12280063, study PRJNA550983) | marine metagenome | isolation source: seawater sampled from same location over 5 years 0.02-0.2 micron viral filtrate | place: USA: collected off the coast of southern California halfway between the port... ... | reverse complement strand
TGTAGATCGTATAGTACCGAAACTCTTCATCGCGCAAGGCTTTCTTCGAATCCCCCTCCCAAAACATCCACAATAGTGTAAAGTTCACACCAGCGATGAACATGAACACGACCACAATCATTTCGACAAGGACTGAATCGTAGTAACCAATGCTTGCGTCATGTGTTGAGAAACCACCCGTTGGCAATGTTGTCAGTGAGTGATTGATCGAATCGAAGAGGTCCATCGAACCAGTTCCAAACAGGAGAACGAATTCAGCCAATGTAAGAATAATGTACAATGTCCAAAGAGCGATTGCTGTTTGTTTGAGTTTGGGCCGCAACCTCGATAATGATGGTCCAGTGAGTTCAGCACGTGCCAGTGCCATTCCCCCGCCAATAACGCGTGAAAGAATCATCATGCCCAGCATGATGATACCCATTCCACCAAACCACTGCGTCAGTGAACGCCAGAGTAAAAGGCCTCTTGGTTGACTGTTGATGCAGTCCTCAGTCACACCAGGAATACAGTTTGGACTCATGTTGTGTGATATGACGGTTGCACCCGTGGTTGTGAAACCAGACATTGATTCAAACCATGCATTGACAGCGCCTCTCGCCATGTCGATCAATGCTACATCCGGGGTAAAGGGGCCATTGAAAACGCCACCTAACCAAAATGGGAGGGAGCCGATGGAAACAGCAATCGGCCACACGAGCGCCACACCCGCAAAGGCTTCCTTGTCGCGCAGTCGCTCGCTTGTGTTCGTTCTCGTACCAAAACTTAGCATTACGATTCCGACAAAGGAAGAAATGAATGCAGGCAAAGCAAACGCTTTGAGCGCAAGCTCGACTGAATCCAACCAACCAGTGATGAGGCCACAGGCTGCGAGCGGCAACGCTAACGCAATGAGGGTCCATCCAAGAATGAGGTAGAGCACATCTGAGCGCATGGTCATCACACCCTGAATCGCTTTTCAATATCCGAAATCCGATCTGGACTGCAGAAGATAATCAATCGATCTCCGTTGAGCAATGTTTTGTCTGGTGAGGGGCGCAGTGACTCCCAATTACCGGAGGTGTTTCTGCGTTGGATGAATGCAATGCGCAACCATTCTGGGAAACTGGCTTCATTGATTCGTTTTCCTGAAAATTTAGCACGCTCGTTCACCTCCATACTAACGCCAACAATGTTTGGGATGTTCGTCAAGATTGCGTAGGCACCAGCGGTCTTTGTGTGAATCTGCGCCAGCATGTTATCGACCGCTACTCGTTTTCGATCGACTGCGAAGGTGATCCCCATCCGTTGGGTGACCTTGACCAAATCAGCATCATAAAGCAAAAGTCCAGTTCGTTGAACGCCCATATCGCTTGCCAACAGAGCAGCAGCAATGCTTGCAAGGTCATCGGTCAATGCAGCAATAGCGATGTGGTGGTCAGGGATTCCAATTTCAGTAAGGATGTCTCGGTCAAGGTGGTCGCCGTGAATAACTTCGAGGTTTGGGTGGGCTCCAGTGGATGAACCAGAAAGTTCGTTGGCCATTTGCAAATCACGTTCAATCACGGTGACTTTTGCTCCAGAACTGAGCCAATCATCTGCAATCCGTCGACCAATTTTGTTCGCTCCGATCACGGCAACCCGTGGACTCACCGGGAAATCTGTGGCGGTGTGTCCAAAAATATTCAAAATTCGATTGAAACTTGTTAGACCGGTTGTTGCGACAGCGATTCTGTCATTTGGTACGATCATAAAATCGCCGTCTGGAACAATGCTCTTTTCGCCCTCGCGCTTAAGGCCAACAATCAATGGCATGCCGCCTTCAATTTGTGTTGATGCCTCTCGCAGGGTGGTGAAGACCACGCTTTTGGCATTGCTGGTTACATCCAATTCGATGATGTACGCATCGTGTCCGAACGGAATTACTTCTTCAATTGATGAGGATCTAAGGCCAGAGTGCAATCTTTTGATCGCTCCTTCAAGCGGGTTGACCACGTGGTTCACCTTTGCCCATTCACTCAAGTGTCCATTGTTTTGTTCTTCGATAAAGTTCATTTCTCGAACCCTGCAAATTGAAAGCAATGGTTCAGCATTTTCTGGTGCCAGCTCTTGATATGCGTGGTTTGCGAGTGCACATGCCAAAAGGTTTCGTTCGTCGGAATGTGTTGCTGCAACGAAAACTGAGGAATGCCCTATTCCAGCTTCATGCAATTTTTCACGCTTGGTCAAATCACCATGAATGACGAGAACGTCTAGGTTTTGGGCGTTTTTTACAGCGCGAGAATCAGAGTCAACAAGCACTACATCGATGTCTTCAGCTCGCAATGCTTTCGCAAGGTCTGTTCCAACTCGTCCAGCGCCACCGATAATAATTCTCATGATGTTCACCCGAGGTTTTCTGCCAGCATAGGCACTTTGAATTCGCCACCGTTCACATCGACGTCCCCAACAGTCGTCCAAACTGGAGGCGAACGGTCAGTGCCTGTCGTCCACTCCGCAACAGGGCTGTAGTAGGCGTTGATGAGGTCACCAGTTGGGTCTGGTTCCTCGATCCAAGCGATATATGCAGTGGGGGTGTGAAGAAGCCACTTGTTGTTCACTACATCCACTTGTCCTTGTACAAAGCATGTGGATAACTCGATGCCATTCGCTTCACAATATTCATCGCTCAGTGGGAGTTCAATGTAGCCCCATGCATGTGCTTCCCAAACTTGGTACTTGCTGTCTGTGAGCGCTCCAAATGCATACCATCCGGGCAAATTCTGGACTCTGAGTAAGGAAAGATAGGCGTTTGTTTGCTCGTCGCAATCTCCAGTTCCTGCAGCAAGGCATTCCGGCCCACTACGCGCAATCATTGGTGCATTTTTGTCGTAGGTTGCATGCTCGTGGAGGTAATCAAAAGCCGCCCTTGCATACCCGTAAGCGTTGTCACTCTCGCCTTCTGGAAGCGACAGCAGTATTTGGTTTGCGACTTCATTCACCACTTCGTGTTGAGCGTTGATCGCCCACCCACCAAGGGAGCGACTATCGAGAATTGAACTTTGTCCGCGGTCGTACCACTTTTCGGTTCGGTATTGTTGAGCGTCACCGAATGAGTTCCGAAGAGATACATCATCAAATGTCCCACTGTTCGACATGCTGATCCCTGTATCAATGCCGTTGACCCGAGAGTCGACTCGGTCTGAGTTATCCCACCAAGAGTAAGCCGTACTGGTGAGGCTAATGGTGAATTCAAAGGAAGAAGTTTGGCCAGTCTCAAGGTTGAATTTGAGGATGATGCATGAATTTAGGACGCAGAAGTCACTGCCTTGACCCGGTCCAGGCCACCAGAATTCATGACCGTTGTTTGAGGTCAATTTTTCCGCTACTGACTTTATTGGTAGGCCATTCAAAGGAATGTTGAACACTTCCCCCCCGTCAATTTCGAGCGACATTGCTGAAATTTCCTGTACACTTTGGGTTGGCATGGCCGAGGATCCATCCGTATACTCGTAATGACTCATCGAATTGGTCAATGAACGAACATCAGTGGGTATGATGATGTGTTCCACAATATAGCCTTCGGGTCCATTGTTCACCACCTCAATGGATTTTGAAACCGAATAGGTGGTTTCAAGAGGATACAGGTGGTAAGGTGCTGCTTGGAGAAGGACCGATTCTTTGACCGCAGCAAACTTTGCGATGGAGGCTTCTTGAACAGTTGGTGAAGTGAACACAAAGGCGATGAAAATAACCATCACAATCATGCGAGATTTATTTCTCGTTCGTTTCATGATGTTTTTTGATCGACCGGTGTGAGTTTGGATCACGCCAGGTGCGGTTGGTTTCTTTGTCATTTTGTATGTGGTATCGGCCGAACCGTTGTTGAATTGCTGCTCCAATGCAAAGGACTTGGAGTTGAGATTTGCCAACACGCGACCGCATGAATAGCAAATCGTGTCCCCGGGGAGGGTGACACTTCGGCAATAAGGGCAGGAACCCATGCATACAAGGCTGGGCGGGCGTTGTATAACCGTTGTGTGCGGAACGCCCTCTAAATGCTTAATTCCTAAGACATGCCAAATCTGAAGATTTACCCGTTTAGTGGCTTATGTAAGTATTTGACCACTCACAATCACGATTCGACCGCATCCATTTCTGCTGCAAGCTTCTCTCTGATTTGTCGCGCCCACATCTTTCGAAGCCGCTTTTTCCCTTCGCTTGGGATCGAATCCCAAATCCACTCGTCTGCCTTTTTGTTGACAAGCATTGCAAACGGGACAATGAATACCCAAGCAAGGGGATTAACGACAGCGTAAGCAAACATCACGAGGTACGAACATCGCCAAAATGTGGAACGAAGAACGGCCCCCCAACGTCTTCCTTGAAGCATGAGTTGTCCATGAAAACAGCATATGAGCGCTTCTGTGCGGGGGGCGAATATAGAAAATCCAGCAACTGTAACCCAGAGTGTGGGGTCCAATAGACTGTCTTGAATTTCAAAAACGCGGTAGAGGTGCACCATGCCAACCATAGCTCCGACTGCCAAACCAAGTGCCCATCCACTGGTCGGTTGGGACGAACCTGATCTCACTCGTTCTCTCCGTAACAACATGTGTGCGCCGACTGATGCAGCGAGGCATAGAAAGAGCAAATTGATTGGATTTACCACTGCACTCGCATCATCTGCCACGAAATTCAAATACGGCAAAAGAATGAAATTGTGCGAAGTTGAAGCGTAGATTCCACCAAGCAATATGCCCCAAAAAACGTTGCTCCAGGCCGTTGGCAAATCATAGAATCCAGAATATTTGGTCATGACACCTCGCCATCCAAGCGTCATGCCAATCAATGAAGTCACTGCAGCGGCCTGAAACAGAAAGAATGTCGAGGCCATGATTCTGCGTAAACCCTGCCCTTCATCAAAGCGTTGCTTGATTTGCTGTGTTGCGTTGGATTCAAAGACCCCGAGGCACAGGCGATGTCATGGCTCGACTGCTTTTGTTTGGTGGGAAAGGAGGCGTTGGGAAGACAACCACGTCTGCAGCAACAGCGGTTTGGTTGGCAGATGCTGGTTTGCGTGTTTTGCTTGTATCCAGCGATCCAGCCCATTCGACCTCTGATTCGCTGGGCGTCGAAATTGGTTCTGAACCTACCCCCATTGAAGGTGTTCCGGGACTTTTTGGTCTTGAAATGGATCCAGAATCAAAGATTTCTTCCGTGCTCCCAAAGATGGGTGAGATGATGAACGGTATGAATGGAAGCGGGGGTTTTGGAGGCCTTGGTGGGTTGAGTATGATGCTCGATTCAAACGCAAAGGAAGAGATGGACGCCGTGAAGGACGAAGTCAAGGCATCCGACATGGTCATTCCCGGTCTTGATGAAGCCCTTGCATTTGACGAATTGCTTCGTCATGTTGAGGATCCAACTTGGGACGTCATCGTCTTTGACACAGCGCCGACTGGGCACACACTCCGATTCCTCTCCCTCCCAGAACTCATCGAATCTTGGTCAGACAAAATCATTCGAATGATGCGCGTTTCTGGTGGCCTTCGTTCCATGCTTTTTGGTCGCAAAGAAAGTGATTCGATGAAGGAAGAATTGGAACGATTTCGTCGCAGAGTTCTCCATGTCCGCCGTGTGCTTTCAAACGAATCCATTACTTCCTTCACGCTCGTGACCATCCCTGAACGAATGGGGATCAATGAAACATTGAGAGCACACACATCGCTGCAAGAATACAAGTTACCTGTTCCTAACTGTCTTGTAAATCGATTGACACCCGAATTCGACCATCCCTTCCTTCAAAATCGGCGCTCAGCAGAATTAGGGCGTGTCGAGGAATTGAAGCAGGAAATGGCGGGAGTAAACATTGCTACTATGGAACTCTTGGATGACGAAGTTGTCGGAATAGAGTCACTGAGAAATGTAGGCCAACGACTGTATGGAGTTGTCAAACCACACCCAGCCGACCTTGGTCCTCATGACATCGGTCATGCCATTCGACATTCTATACACCGTGGCATGACGAAGGAAATTGATGGAAATGTGGAACGAATTTCCCTCCATTACCCTGGGATTGCGAGGGATGAACTTTCATTGAGAAGTGAAGAAGGAGTCCTCTATGTTGGATTGAATGGAAGGGAACGGGAAGTCGTGACATCCGTCCCGACAAAAGCAAGCAAAGTCTCGGCCAAACTCGACGGCGATGTGCTTCACCTTGACGTCCCCCTCGACCAAGACTGATTCATCCAAGGGCATGGGTGCATTGAAATGGAAAGGGGGTTACGCTGAGTTATGGCACTCGAAGGACTCTCTCGGGGTATTTTCCGGTCCATAGGGTTGCTCAAGAGCAAACGTAAGTTGGACGATGAAGAATTGCGAGAAATGACTCGCAGCCTCCGCAGAGCATTGCAAGAGGCAGATTTTAACGTCCGCCAGACGAAGGAAATCGTCGAACGTATGGAATCAAGGCTTAGAGAAGAAGATCCTCGTCCTGGCATTACCCTCCAAACACACGCAATGAACATCCTCTACACAGAACTTGTACGGCTTCTGGGACCAGCACATCAATTCCAGCCCCATGGTGCAACATTGCTCCTTGTCGGATTGTACGGTCAAGGAAAAACCACGACCACCGCCAAATTGGCTGAGTGGTATCGTCGAAAGCATGGACTGCGCGTCGCTGTGATTGAAGCTGACGTACATCGTCCGGGTGCTTATGCGCAACTCTCACAATTGCTCGAGGATTCATCGGTTCAAGTCTACGGTGAGCCCGATACAAAGGACGCTCCGACAATTGTCCGAAATGGACTGAAAGCGTGCGCTGCAGCCGATCTCGTGATTGTTGACACAGCAGGCCGTCACCAACTCGATCAGGAATTGGTCGATGAATTAGAACAAATTTCCGGCTTGACTCGTGCGAATGAGCGATGGTTGGTCATCGACGCTCAAGTTGGACAAGCAGCTGGACCCGTCGCAGCATCCTTCCACACACTCGCTGGCGTGACAGGTATCGTGATTACAAAACTCGACGGTACGGCACGCGGCGGTGGTGCTCTTTCTGCTGTTGCAGCCACCGGCGCACCGATCGTTCACATCGGTGTAGGGGAAAATATTGGTGATTTGGAAAAGTTCGAATCTGACCGCTTCATTTCTCGACTCCTTGGTATGGGTGATATTCAGGGCCTCATTGATTTGGCTCCTGAAGACATGGATGAAGAGGAAGCAATGCGCCTCACTCAACGCTTAATGAGTGGACGTTTCACCCTCAACGACATGTACAAACAAATGGAAATGATGTCAAAGGTTGGAACCATTGACAAATTAATGTCTTTCCTACCAGGGAACATGCTCGGTGGAATGGAAGCCATGTCGAAAGGTCAGAAAGAAGCCATGCAGGGGAACCTTGATCGTTACCGCACCATCATGGACAGCATGACCGCTTGGGAAAAGAACGAGCCAGCCAAAATCAAGGCTGATCGTATTCGTCGGGTGGCTCGTGGAGCGGGCGTACGCGAAAAGGATGTACGCGAACTCATTGCACAATGGAATCGCTCTCGGAAGATGATGAAGGGTATGGGCGGAAATCGCAAGTTGAACAAGCAAATGCGGAAGATGATGAAGGATGGCGACATGGACCTCGACCCATCTTCATTTGGCATGTGAACTGAAGACCTATCTGCTACTATCTCCGGTTTTTAGGTAAATTTGTATTCGATTTTATGGACTTTCTTGTTTTTATCGAGAAACAGCCGTTCATATACCTCCCGTTCGTTCTTGCCTACATGAACAGAGATGTTACCGAATCAAAAATGAAAGCCACCCTCTTGGGTGCAATTGGATCAATCTTAGGCTTGTTAGCACTATCTACGGTCGTGCTCACACAGTCAACAGCAGTGCTCATACCACTGTTGTTTGCTCCAGTCGTGTGCGGAATCTTCGGATTGCTCTTGTATGCCTCGAAACCAACTCAGGCAAACTCGACCTTGCTCAACACCCCCGCAACGTTCCCGATCCGAAACTGAGACACACGACAAGAACATCGCCCAATCCATGGCGGTTTGACGGGTCAAAAATTATATGCGAACTGCACGGATGATGGATTAGGTTCCTACCTTGAAATCACGAAAAGATGTAATCGAGCAGGCCAAAGCCATGGGGCTGAAACTCAATGAGGAAGGCAATGCCTGGGTCCCCATTCATCCCCCTCACATTCACAGCGAGTTATATGGAACTCAGATGGCCTCAATACATGGTCAAATCCCTGAGAACAACAAAGAGATGGTTGTCAATCTTCGCCTCGAAGAGTACAAATTAAGCCTCAAAATCCTCATCTATTCAATTTCAGTTCTTTTTCTATGCTTCTTTGCAATAATGGCCGCGCCTACCATTGCTAAAATGACTTGCTCGGGTATCTGGGCAATCTTTGCATTTTTGCTGAATAATCAGTAGATTTTTGCTAACAAAACACGACGTGTCGTTGGGTTTCCACTCATGTGGCATGGTCGTGCCGTTGGATACTCATCGGTGGAATCGCCTAGGAAGGCAAAACCTGTCAAGCGCTCGATTGCCTCTGCATGTGCGTCCGTTCCATCGAATGGCAATTCGTAGATGTGTCCGTCCTTGACTTCACCGTCAAGGATGTACTCACCATCTACGATTGTGATGCTTGGGAGTGGTTGAATGACATCCGACATGTGTGCCTGAGATCGTTTCCTCAATTCAGCCGATATTTCATCGAGCACTGTATGGCAAGCGTTTGCAATGTCATCAAGGGGCAACGGTTCTTTGCCACCTGTTCTGCGTGCTGCGAAGGCTGTGCCCTGTGCAATGTCACGCGGGCCGATGTCAAGGCGGAGTGGCACTCCTTTGATTTCCCAGTCGTAGTATTTTTGTCCAGATCGAATGTCTCTCGCATCAACCTTAACACGCAGTCCGTGCTTTCGCAATGTTTGAGCTACTTCTTCAGCAACCGCAACCGTATCGACTTCGGAATTCTTCTTGATCATTGGACAAATCACAACTTGGAAAGGTGCTACCGCAGGAGGCATGATGAGTCCATTTTCATCACCATGCATGCCGACAACGGCACCGAGCAATCGTTCAGACATGCCATAAGTGGTCTGGTGAACATGCTGTTGTTGCGCATCCAGGTTCTCATAAGTGATGTCGAAGGCTTTTGCCCACTGGTCACGATAATGGTGACACGATGCGACTTGGAGGGTTCGCCCGTTTGGCATGACTGCATCAATGCCGATGGTGTACCATGCGCCAGGGAATGTGTCCCACAATGGGCGCTTTGCCTTAATCACTGGTAAGCAAAGGTCTCGCATCACGTTGTCAACGATTTGTAAATCTTGTTCGATCTGACGGGTTGCATCGGCTTCGTCAGCATGTGCGGTATGTGCTTCAAAGAAATGAATTTCACGCACACGAATGAAGGAACGTGTTTGTTTTGTTTCGTACCGGAATGTATTGACCATTTGGTACACTTTCAAAGGTAAATCCTTGTGGGAGCGGATCCAAAGTGGGAACATGGTGTACATGGCCGTCTCCGATGTTGGTCGAAGGAACATTGGGATGTCCAGGTCATTTTCGCCAGCATGTTTGACCCAATACACTTCTTTCTTGAAGCCACCTTCTTCATCCTCGTCACGGAGGTCATCCGGATCAACGCCTTCTTCACGAGCACGTTTGAGTCGAGCAACAAGGGCGTTTTCACGTTCTAACAAATTCTCTGGAATCAGCAACGGGAAATTGACTTCTTCATGGTTGGTTCGCTCCATTTCTTGGTGCGTGAGGGCATCGATGAGTTTCATTGTCTTCCAGCCATAAGGTCGCCAGACATCCATCCCTTTGATCGGGTATCGTTTATCGACGAGTTCAGCCGCTTCAACAATGAATGGATACCACTCGTTGAAGTTCTCTTCCTTCGAAGGCAGGCCGCGTTTTGCCTTACCGGGTCCTTGGCTCATGGTTGAGTTCGGTGGACACCTGCTCATCAAGATGACGCATCATTATCGGTTGGAGAATCCAGTTGTTTGACTTGGACAAAGGCCACCATTGCAGCCCCGCACCATGCTGCCTCAAGGATCAAAAACGCCCATTCATCGATCAAAAAAGCACGAATGCCCAATAACGCTGAACCGAAAGCCATCAACATCAGATAACTTGTCTGTTTACTGTGAAGGACGTTCCGAGTTTCAAGAACAAAAGCAAGAAGAATCGAAATCATCCCGACATAGGAAAGAAGTTCGGAAAAACTGTCGGCGTTCATGGGGATCACGAACGGCGCCACACGACGACCATTGCGACGAGAAGACCGATGACGGCTACGATGTCCGGGATACCCAATGCGCCATCAGGAAAAGGAAGGGACCATCCCATGCCGTTTCCGAGTTCGTGAGGACTTGCAAGGTTCATTTTTGTGTAACCGTCAGAAGGACACAAGTCACTCTCAAGGCAACCACTGCCCATCACTGATGAAAGAAGGCCGAATGCATTGGCCACGACGAGCAAAAGGAGTGTTCCAAGTCCAAACAGTGGGGCTTTTGACCTACCCTTCGCATTGGGAAGCGGGGTGAGGGCTGGTAGTTCACCTGGGGGGGGTAGTTCTGCTGTGCTTGGAACTGCAGGAGCAATGTCGCCGATGACCTCAATCAACATGTCCGTTGGGGGAGCCACTTCTGTGAGTGCAGCAACGGGCGCGTCAACCATATCTCGAGCCTTCTTGGGCCGAGCCGGGGTGATTTTAATTCCGTAGAGTCGGTCGGCAAGCGTAACCAAAGCTGGATCGTCCGCAATGTCTTCCGCTGACAAATCACCGTCCAACAGCTGTTGCAACTTGTCTCGCGATGTGCTCATGGTAAACCCCCCTGTGTTCCAACCGTGGAGGACTTCATTCAAGAATCCTCCTTCTCGTGTAAACGAAGTTCAAATCAGGCGTTTCCTGCCTTTTCGACCTCAGCCCAGTCTTTCATGAAACCTGCAAGGCCTTTGTCGGTCAGCGGATGGGTCATCAATTGGCGGAAGGTCTTGGCAGGCATGGTTGCTGTGTGTGCGCCAAGTTGGATGCATTGTAAGACGTGTGTCGGGTGTCGAATTGAAGCGGCAAGCACCTTTGTCTTGATGGATGGATAATTGTTCCATGTTTCCATGATTTCGGCAATC
>VMHT01098391.1_pt1 | contig 11127 bp, 23 predicted proteins | sample 4693611 | NCBI WGS metagenome assembly VMHT01 (sample SAMN12280063, study PRJNA550983) | marine metagenome | isolation source: seawater sampled from same location over 5 years 0.02-0.2 micron viral filtrate | place: USA: collected off the coast of southern California halfway between the port... ... | reverse complement strand
TGTACGTTGTGCTTCGCATCTCTTCCATGTGAAGGAGTGCGATACGTGTGTCAGGGTTTTGCAACAAGCCTGTCTCAAAGTAACGTATAACTTCAGTCTTACCTGTACCTCTCGGTGCTTTGATAAAGGTCAGCCCACCCTTAACAATCCCACGAATTTTATCATCCAGACCTGTGTGTCCTGTCGGAGTGTAGTCGTATGGATTTTCGTTAAGGATGGACTGAGTGACCTCCTCATCTGAGCAGAAGAAATTGTCTGGAGAGTATCGTTGTGGTTTGAGGGCAGTCCACTTCAACTCTTCTCCATCACCTGCCATGAGGAACTCATTCGCATCTTTGTGTTTAGACATTGGAACATAGTATAACTTGCTAGGAAATGCCTCGTATATTCTCTCGGCACTACGCTTACCTGCGTCATCCAGTTCCCCTGCATATATTATTTCCTTGAATGAATCCAAGTACTTATAGTTTTGTTTGATAAACTTCTCACCAATAGAAGCAGAGGGGAGAGACTTAACAAAGTACTTCTGTCCAAGTATCTGATACAAACTTGCAGCATCAAACTCTCCCTCTGTAATATACAGTTTGTTAGAGGAGTTGGAGTTGAACTCAGGACCAAACAGTTGATTCATACCAACACCCTTGTCCTTTATCCAAGTCTTAGACTTATCGTTGTAGTCTCTGTACTTGACAGTGTGTGGATACTTGTAGGCATACCTGACAGGTTCACCATTAGCACCTGTCTGCACTTGTATTCCATATACCTTACACACATCAGGGTCTATACCTCTGATGTTATCGTAAGTCATTCCTTTAACTTCTGTAGTCATTACATTCCCTCTCTTCTTCAGTGGGTAGGAGTCAGCCACCCAGTTAAATACATCTCGTTTATTCTTTGATGGATAAGATTCCCCACAACTGTGGCAGAACCCATAGCCATCGTCATTCCAGTTGAACGCATCCGATGAACCACAGTCGGTATATGGACACGATTGATGGGGATTATCACTCATTCTTTTCTCCTTCTCCTACTATTATATGTATTATTAAACATAAGTCAAGAACTTTCTTTGATACCTGAGAGATAAAGTATCTTCTTATTAATTATTTCCTTCCAAGCATATTGTTTGGCACTTAATTTCCTCTTTCTTTTTGTCTGTAATAAAAACCTATACTCATTTGGTGATAGGTGCTTGTTGTCTCTAAGATATTCTATTAAATCTTCGTTAGCATTAGCATATATATCCTGAGAAATTCTTTTAATACCATTGATAATGTTGTTAGTACTTATGTCCATAAACTTATTTATACAGATGTTGCCTACGTAAGTTTCATTACCATTTAATCTATTCCTTATGTGGCACAACTCTTTTATAGGGTGGTTACAGGGGCATTTGTACCAGTGGTCATGCAGTTCAATCTTATAAAGTTTCCACTCTGTCCTCGCAAGATTAAAATCTTCTGAGTTTGACAGAGGTACAATATGTTCTATCATAGCCTCTCTACTATGTTCCTCTAAGAGATACACCTACCTTCTCCTCATCTCCAAAGCAGACTTTGCAGTAGCTAGGTTGTGTTTGTTGTAAGGGTTTAAACTTTGTACGTTTCTATGCCCTGTCACAGACATGATTGCGAGTTGGTCAACGCCACTTTCAATGAGTTCAACTATCGCAGTCTTTCTAAGGTCTCCCATCTGTAAGGCTGAAGGAAGCTCACAGGCAGACTTTACCTCATTGGCTAGTGTTGATACCTGAATATCTTTAATCGGACTGTAGCCCCCATTATTCGGCCTCTGATGTGGTATTACATACTGTTGCCATCCCCAATCCTCTTTCTGTTGGGTGAGTAACTCATGTAGCTTATCTTCTAGTGGCAGTTGGACAGTAGCACCACGCTTTGTCTGTTTAATTGTCACCATCTTGTTGTCTAGGTCAACTGAATCCCAGTTGAGTAGTCTTATATCTATTGGTCTCTGCCCCCACTCGTAGCATAGGAGGGCGAGTAGCCCTATGTTTCTCCATTTGAACTGGGAGAAGGCAGTCTCTATGAATAACTCCACCTGTTCCTTAGTCCAAGTCACTGAGCGAGGCTCATGTGAACGCTTCTTTACTCTCGCCATCGGGTTTGAGTCAATCAACTCAAGGTTACGACAGAAGTTTAATACGACAGAGAATATTCTGGATAGCTGATTGGCATTGTCCACTCCACCTCTCGCCCACAACTCATATAATTCTGAGCAGTGGGCAACAGTGAGGTATCTCAGTGTGATGTCTCCTAACTCTCTACTAAAGAACTTACTCTCGCATATCTTGTTGAGACCATACGTGTATGTCCTCTGTGTTCGTGCTGACAGAGACTTGAACTGTCCTGTGTTGTAGTAGTAGGCGAGTACCTGACGCAGTGTACTGTTGATGCTCAAGTTACCTGCTACTATCTGTCCTCTACGAAAGTCATCGACAATCTTTATGAACTTAGGTATCTCAAATCGTGCAGTTCTACCATCTTTGAATGTCTTGCTCTTGCATACACCAGAGAGCCTAGCATCCTTAGGTGGACTGAAACGATAATGATATGTACCATCAGTCTGTTTTATTTTTGTCGTGTACTTCATCTCTCTCCTTCAGTGTTTCAATCATCTTATCTATGTACCACTTAGCTTTCTCTAAGTCTTGGATAGGCTTGCCTTTGTAGTGCCACCTCCAGATGTACTTAAATGCTGCACCCCAATCATACGATATGAACGAGGGTACATCAGCACCATCCATCATAGACTTCATTGCGTCTATGCACTCTATCCCACCAGTAGTGTAGTGTGATGGGTGGTTGACCTCATCAGCAGGGTTACACACCTCACACTCAGGACAATTCAAGTCATCGTCTAAAAGGTAGCCACACATAGCGCAATGGTTCTTCGCTAGTATCGGTAGTTGTGTCATCCTTCTTCTTCTCCTTCTCTTTTATTTTTTCTACTGATTCAATCACGACTATTATATTATCAGACCAATCATCAGATGGGTCATCATCTTCTGCTTCCATCTTTACCCCCTCAAGTAAAACTGAACCCATAGTTATACTCAAAAGAAACTTAAAGTATACTTAAAGTTTTATTTACTTTAAGTAGTAGGAGTTAATGTATTACTCTATGTATACATTATGTATATATTATACAGACAAATAAAAATCTGTCAAGAATTATTTTCAAAAACTTCTGGTCGTGGTGGTGGAAGAGGTAACGTCCACCTCTCTGTATAGTCAATCATGTCAACACACATATTATCTGTGTCAAAATATGCTTCGGCTTGTTTACACTCTTCTAGATTATCGAATGTAAAAAACACCATTAAAACAAAGACTTCTTTAGCCATCTTCTACTCCTTTGTATGCTTTTATTACGTCAGTTGAGAACAACTTCTTGATGTTGACGAGGTACATCTTGGATGCCTTGTGGTCTCCACCACTCACAACTTTCTTCTTGTCCAGACTGTCAATAAGTTTCCTTAATGTATCTGTTTTAAATACAAGTGTTGCATAAATGTCACCATCAATACACAGATTGTGAAACCAGTAGTCTGATTCGGTGGCATCAATACCTGATGGTTTGCCCCAACTTTCAAACTCAACTGCGATGTTTCCTGTTCGCTGCCACATCCCCTTCTCAGACTTGACCTCTATCTTCTTGTCCTTAAACATGGAGACTACTTCATCCTCCATACCCAATCCAAAGTTAAGGTCTCCTGCGAAATCTATATCGTACTTCTTCCTATCTTCCTTGCATGGTCTTGTCATCAAGCATCTCCCTTAGTTTAGGTTCGGCTTCCTTGAAGGTATCCGATACCATAATGATTGAAATAATCTTTGCTTGCCACCTATCTAGGTAGCGACTGTCAGCTATAATCCTCCTCTTTGCTAGGTCTATGTGTGCTTCGTCTTCTTTCTTCTTCGCCATATTATTCCTCCCATTATTATATATTCAGCCATACTGCGCCCATATCATTATCCCCACAAATATTACCACTAAGACTAGCATAGTTAAATCGTTAGGGTCTTTGTTATTCCAATAGCTCATCATCTTTTTCCTTAAGAATGAATTTCTTATTGCAGTACCCACAGGTAGCTTCACCATCTTTCAGTCTGTAGTAGACTCTTGGGTGGTCATCTTCACACATGACAGTCTCTGTGTCTACATACTCTACATTCATTTTAATTAACCTTGACCTTAGGTAGTAGTTCCTTGTAGTCATAGTCACTGTACCAGTCACAGTGTCCATGCTCACACTTCTCCTTGTCGAACTCACCTAACTCTACAAGTAGGTGGAGTAAACCATCCAACTCGCATAGTGTATGGAACTCTATTGGGCATAGTTCAGTAGCAGTATTACGTAAGTCCTTGAGACTATTAACTCCATTTAATAATCTCTTCCTCTGATTTCTAGTCATCTCTAAAATTTTCATATCTATTCTCCTTTGTTAAAATTATATTCTACAACCTGACCTGTGTTCCACTTGTCAGCTTCCACTTGTGCTTCCTCCTTTGTATTAAAGAGTTTCAATGGTGTATCGTTAGTCCACATAGAGCCACACCCTTCCCTTACATAGTCAGAGCCACCCTCTTCAAAGGGTTCAATCATTACTGCGTATTTCATCAGCTTCCTCCTCTAGTCTGTTTGGTCTATTGCAAGTATTTCATATTCACAAAACATTTCTTTTATTTGTTCCTTGGATTGAGCATACACATACAAGTATCGTTGTTGCTTGTCTATATATTGTTCCTTATATTCTACATAGTATCTATTCATCATTCCATACCTCTCATTATGTGGGCTATCACACTCACAGTCCAACCATTGCCCAACATCTTGTATCGTTGACTGTTTGACACAGACTTGACACCATCATGGAACTTACCATACTCAGTGTATCCATCTGGTACTGTCTGCAATCTCTCGCATTCTTTAGGAGATAATGCCCTCCAATGTAACTCGTCTGTGTTTATCTTAGGTTCTCTGTGTCCACCCTGCATGGTAGTCAAGGCAGGTGACTTACCTGATGTGGCATACACTCGCTTGATAATGTCATACCCTTTGATGTCAGCCTCCCCAACCTGATGACAACCCTTAGTGTCAAACACTAACTGTCTTCTGGACTTCTCGTAGTACATCTTCATGCTACCACCCTTGAAGTAGTTGGCATCTACACAGTATGACTTATCTCTGTCCACCATGCCATCCTCAATTATGTGCTTGAGTACAATGCCCTTGTCCTCCCACTCCTCAATAGGAATGTTAGTCCAATACAATCTCTTGCGATTGTGTGCAGAGAAGTCAGCACTGTTTATCGTTATGGGTTGCACACCCAAGTCCTCAGATATTCTGTCCTGATGCTCCTGTTTCATCATAACATTCTCAAAGAGAAAATACTTAGGCTTAAGTCCTCGTAGTGCATCAACAATAAGATGAGATAGGTCACGCTCATCTGCATCTGCCTTACCCTTACCTGCCACCGAATAAGGTTGACAAGGAAAGCCTCCCATCAGTAGGTACACATCCTTACCTATCAGGTCAGTCCAATTTCTTGCGTCACCATGTCGGATAGCATTGGGATAGCGATACTTACTGACTGCTTCAGCATACTTGTCTATCTCAAAGGTGTGGTACTCTATCAGCTTGTCCTCTGGTGTCACCAACTGAAAGGATTCATCCTTGTATCCCAACTTGTTGAGTGCCAGATGTCCACACGACATACCATCACATAAACTTGCTACAATCTTAGTCATCTCCATACACCTCATTCATATCTGATTCCATCTGACCCCACTCATCAGGTGTCACTCCTGAGATAAGGAACTCTCTTTCAGATGGTGTGAGATGGGGGAATACATCTTGTATCAATGCACCACCCTCCCACTTATCTATCTGTTCATTTGTAACAGGCAAGAGCATTGTATTCTTCTCACCTGTCATTGAACTTTGCTTAGTAATTAACATCATAAATCCCTCCTCTTTTATTAATGCCATCATAAAGGTCATCTAAACCATTGTCAACATAATATTTTGCTAACTGTTCAAGATGTTCCTGTTCAGTAGTATGTACAAGGTGTCTGTCCTCATCATACTCATTGAGTAACCATCTTCGGAACTCTATCTTAGAGGAGAAGGTGAAACCCTCCCCCTCATAATCATCAATAACGTAATACATTAGTGTACCTCCTGACCTATATGCAAGGCATTGTCTTTGCTAAAGTACGTCTTGACTGTATCTGGTGTCGCTATGTATTCATTACCACTCGCCATGTCTTTCATCAGGTAGGGCTTTGTCCTAGCCTTACGTCTGTACCCTGATAGCATGAAAGTTTTGCCATCTATCCTAGCAGTCTTGGTCAGGTCAAGGTTATGTATCCCTGCCCATTGCTCCAAGTCTTTCTCAGCTTGGGAACTAGCACCCTCTACCCTCAGGTTCAGCTTGAATGTTACCTCATCATCATTGAAACTTGCGTTACCTACTGTGACCTCGTAACCCTCCATCTCTACCATACTTTGTAGCTTATCTCTTAAGTCTTTTACTGTCTTTCTATTTAACATTTACCAACTCCATTTTATTTGGTTTATAATATCGACACCACTTGTACTCTCACAACTGTTGCCCTCGTCATCACACCCTATCACTAGCCCTCTGTTCACTAGCTTTATGGGTTCTCTCCATGTATGCCAATCGAAACTCCACCTCGATTGTATCGGTGCGTACAAGCCCTCATCATCTATGTATATCCCATCACTACCGAAAGGTATCGCCACCACACCAAATAATCTAGGTTTGAAACCATCTGTGGTCAGGAGTTTGTAGATGTTCTCTATGTTCCCATCATAGTCTACCTCTGATACCTTCTGCTCTATTGGGTCTATTAATATTGCCCTCATTTTATTCCTCCTTCATTACTAAATCATCTTTATACAACATACCCAAGATGTCAGTCGCTAGTCCTACCCTAGCCCTGAAATGCCCTCGCATATAGGATTCATTCTCAAACTCAGGTTTATCTAATTCCTCTAGTGCTTTCTCACCATCAGCCTTCACCTTAATCAAGGCTAGGTGTATATCATGCACTGTCCAATCAGTTCTACTAGTCATCATTCATTCCCCAATCTTTCTTGTAGAGGAAACTTACTTGCTCCTCTTTCTCTAATTCTATATTTTCACAACACTCTGCACATGATACTCTTTCGTCAATACCTACATTGCTAAACGCAGAGCCATCACAAAATGCAGAGCCTTCTCCATCATGTTTAATTTCAACATCACAAAAGTCACAATTCATATTATATTCCTTCTTTTATTAATCTGTAATAGTTGTAACACAACAGACCAAACCCTGTCAAGCCTATTGGTGTCATTATTATTAAAAATATTATTAGTGCAGTATCCATTCTATTTCCTCCTCAAAGTTTCATATATTAATTTCAGTTTATCTAACTCAGGGTGTCTTCTAATCCACATCCCACTATCTACCATAAACTCCTCCCTAAAAAACCTATCTATTAACTCATTGCCAGTTTTCTCATTAGGGTTTATCTCCCTTGATAGCTTGTCAAATTCTGCGTCAGTCATTAGGCTATCATCATGGAACTCATACGAATAGCTTGCTAGTGATAGCCTAATCCTATTTCTAATTTCTCTATTATGTGATGCCATGTATCCTCCTCCACGCTACCCATGTTATCGCTTGTATTTGATAGGGTAGGTAGCTTGTACCCTCTCGCTTGTTTATCTCATCACACGCATCAATATAGGCTTGCGATATGGTCAAGTATTGTTTGGGTGTCATATTGCTTTTGTTACTACTCAGAGCGTGTTTCTCCCCCATGTATATATGCAAAGCATGACCATCAACACACACTGTATCCTTGTTCGTTTTACACCCATAGATGCAGTCAAAAAATGCCCTAGTCTTATGCCCAGATTTACCAAACAGTATATCTCTTATGTCTTGCTTGGTGGCTTTAGGTATCATTAGCATCTCAATAGCCTTAGCCTTATTATTGCTATATGTTGATACCTTGACCTCATCTAATGGTATGCCTGATTTATAGGCAAGTACCATATTCTCTGTGTCAATAATATTCTTATGCCATTTATTATTTGGAGATAGTGCAGAGCATACACCCACCACTACTTTCAATGGTACACCAAACCTCTTGGAGATAACGACACAAGATTTGTAGGCATCAAGATACCATGCAAATCCATGTAGCTTTTCCCCAGATTTAGATAGGTAGTATGTACCTATAATATTATCTATCATATTTCACCTCTCATTGTTTTACTTAGTAATACCTCTATATTAAAAAATTGTTGTTGTAAAGTCTTAAGCCTTAAATTTGCCTAAACCATCTCTGTGATATAGTTTAGAACCTTGTACCATAGCACCTACAATCCACCCTCGTAAGTTGCCATTTTTCCCATAGTAGTAGGGATTGTCAAAGTCATTTTTAGACGATAAATTTACAAACATACATCTTGCTCTCAATGTTGAAACAGTGTCTTGTTTGTTACGAATAGTCTTAATATTAAAATTAGTTACAGTCATAGGTATACCTCATTACTTTCCTAGAGGCATTACTGAGTAAAACTTAATGGGGGAGCTTTCCAAATGTGTCACCACACCTACTCCCCCAATAAGACGGATTGAGCCTTTCTTTCGACTAGGATTATGTATTTGCCTAGTTCCACACCCACGACTTTTCATGTGAGTTGTTGGTGTGTTATCAGCGTGTTTCAATCTGCCCACCTATGTAGTTGCTTAGTCTACTCATTTGCTCGTCTGCTAAAATCCATTAGCTAGGGACTGTGCTTATAGTCTAATCTTATTTTAAAATTAAAGTCAAGATTAAAAAACTTTTTTTATTTAGGCTTAGTCATTTAGTCATTTAGTCATCTTATGTTCAATGCTTCAAATTAAAACTTGTCGAGTATTTCATCTGTTAGTTTTGGTGTTCTGCTTTTGAACAACTCAAATATTGCATAGCGAAAAACAGATTGCAAGACAAAAAATAAAAAAAAGTGCATAAATTTGTCGATTTAAAGAAAAATCTAATAAAAACAGTGAGTTAAGCACTAAAATAATTTACTGATAATGTAGTATTGTTATAAATACTTAATAAAATCAAAGACTTAAGATATTTGTTCACTAAATGTTCTTAATTCTAGGCTGGGAAAAGAACAAAACGAGAACACTGTGGCATGAGCCACCCCACCCCAGTCCGTATACGTTCTTGTACTCTGCCAGAGGGGGGTGTTTTAGGGTGTTAACCACTGGTATAACTGCCTGTTTATTGTGCAGTTGTAATATTATGCCTATTTTTTAGGCACTTAGCTGCTGCATAAGGCTGCTGCATGGTAAAATATACGAAGTTATTATATTTCCCCTCTGAGGAGGGGGAGTAGGACTACAGGCAGTGTACCATATAGACTATATTTACCCCTACTCAGTGGCTAAATTTAAGCCTCTGAGAGGATATTGTATGGAGGGGGAGGATGTTAAGCCATAATGCAGTGATATTACCCTGAAATCCCTATGAATTAAAAAAAAGTTAGCCGGGGGTCTTGACATTATGGTAAAAATACTATATAATACATAATGTATTACATAATGTAACCTAAAGGTAACATAATCTCCTACTCCTTATAGTATATATTTAAGTTACTTTAAGTAATACATTATGTATACATAATAGACGATAATTATTTGTCGTTTATTCTTGACAAAAAATCCTTTAGGAGTATAACTAGTACCATGCCCAGAGCTAAAATGTACATTAGCGACAATGTGATAGAAGAATTTTATAAGGCTTTGGCTGATGAGGACGAAACGAAACTCAGAAGAGTCCACATTCCACGTTCTGATGTATTCTACGTCAGGGAGAAGATAAGACTAGACACTGGAATTAAGTATACGCTAGACCATGTAGAAAGAGCTATGTATCTGGAGGGTATGCTTGATGCTAAGGATGTTTACAAACCACATATGAAAAGAAAGTATGGCTAGAAAGGATAACCTATGGCATCTAAATTAACACAATGGATTAATTCTGAGCTTAATAAACATAAGAAAAAGTATGGAGCTAGTCCTGAAGGAATAAAAAAAGCTAAAGAAGACGGAAAAGCATATAGCTCTATAGCTGCTGCAAAGAAAGCAGGAGCTTTGTATTATAAAGACCCTAAATCAAATAAAATGAAAATAGCTGCTTATGCAGAAGACTTAAAAGGTTTTGTGGCTGATAAGGATAGAGAAGTAAAAAGAGAAGTATTACCTGAAATCAAACCTAAATTTTCTGCAAAAGATGCAGGTAAAGGACCTAATGTAACTGTTGTTATTGCATCCCCAAAAAAAGAAGAAACTCCTGAAAAGAGAGATGCTAGTAAACGTATGCAAGCTTTAAAAGGTGTATCTAATGCTAAACTTGCAAGTCGTATAAGAGGAAAACTAGCAGACCCATCCTTTAAAAAATCTAACCGACTTTCAAGTCTTAAAGAGCGTTTAAAGAATATTATGAAAATAAATGCTTCTACTAAAGATGGAGAAAGAGCGCAGAAAATGCAGTTAGATGTGTTATTGAGAAGAGTTGATGAAATGATAATGAATAAGGGGGGAGTTGTGAAAAAGAAGAAGAAGATGAACATGGGCGGCATAATGGATGATAAAAAGATTAATCCTACTACTGGCATGTCTATGAGTATGGGAGGTCTTTCTGGTAGAAAGGTTAATCCTAGTACTGGACTTTCCATGAAGAAGGGTGGTATGATTGATTACCGTAAGACCGGGATGATGTATGGTGGAGGAATGGCTAGGAAGAGATAATGGCTAATGTTCTCAGCACCTCACGCTACAAAAATGTAAAGCTTGACCTAACAACTACAAATGCTACCACTCTCTACACCTGTCCTGCTCTTATGAATGCAGTGATAGAATCAATGGTAGTGTCTGAGGATAGCAACAATGCTGATTCAATTACTGTCACACTAACGAATGGCAGTGATGTATTCAGTATATACAAGGACAAGGCGGTAGGAGCTAAGGGAACTGTAGAGTTATTCTCAAGAGACTTAATCCTAGTCTCTGGAGATATTATAAAGG